>OFMJ01000238.1_pt1 | contig 65184 bp, 46 predicted proteins | sample 1541801 | NCBI WGS metagenome assembly OFMJ01 (sample SAMN04209234, study PRJEB22552) | human gut metagenome | biome: gut; material: feces | host: Homo sapiens | place: USA: Oklahoma
GGGGCGCCCGCCGGCTTATCTAAGGGATGCTCTGAGGCCCGCCAGGGCCGAACGCATCCCGTGATAAGACCGGTGGCGCCCCGGCCGTTTGGAACCTCTCCTCGTCCAAAGACCCGCATGTATATTCCTCGTCCTAAAATTAGGTACCGCCGTTCTTCACCAACCGTCCACCGTTGGTGGTTACGTGCAACGCTTTATTTAAGTGGTGTGCTACACTTGCTTGGTTTACTGCGGCTGACGCTGCATATAATGAGCGACATGGTGAATCGACATGGTCGAGAAGCCGGTTTAGGGGAAGAGACCTATGAATATTGAAAAGATGTTCGAGCGCCCTGACGTCGAGCAGCTGGTGCATGCGTTCTCCCTGCTTGAGAACGAGGACGACATCAAGACGTTTTTGACCGATCTGTGCACGCCGCGCGAGGTTTGCGACTTCGCCCAGCGGCTGCAGGTTGCGCGCTATTTGGACGAGGGCGAGCCGTACGTTGAGGTGCAGGCCAGGACCGGCGCTTCGTCCACCACGGTGAGCCGCGTGTCCAAGGCGCTGAACGGCGAATACGGCGGGTATCGTCGTGTGCTGGTGCGCTTTGGCGACGACGTGTAGAAGCGGCGGCTCGCTGTTTGGCCGCGATGCGCGCGGTTTGACATCGGGCTTTGCGCAGTGCTTGTCACGGCATCATTCGGCATCCTGCTTTGTGGGCAGGGTGCCGTTTTTGTTTTTATGTCCGCACGAACGTGTAGCATAGAATGACATGTAATCGATAGGCTGGTTTGAAGGTCGGGCCGTGCCGGGCATGGCTGGCGGCGGTGCAGAGGCGCCGTGACGGGCGAGGGCGAAGGTGAAGAGGCTATGGCGTTTCAGTTGATATCTACGCGGGCGGGTGCTTGCCTGCTTGAGCAGGAGATCTCTCTTATAAGCGATGCCGTGCGCGCGTGCGGGCGCGCCGTGCTACTGGTTCCGTCCCGCCGCGAGCGCGATGCGTGCCGAGCGGCTCTGGCGCGTGCCGGTGTTGGCGTTGGCGTTGATGTGACCACGCCGCTATTGTGGATAGAGTCGCTTTGGGAGCTTATGGGCGACGGCCGCCGCATGGTCAAGGGCATTGAGCGCAGCATGCTTATGGCAGACGTTGTGGCCGCTCGTTTTGCGGATGACCTGGCGCCGTTGCGCGCGAATCCCGGCACCGTTCGCATGCTGGCGCGCATGGCCCGCGATCTTCTTCCCTATGCTCACGGGGCGGATTGCGACGCAGGTGCCGCTGCGGTGGGCGCGAGCGACATGGCGCCTGCTGGCCTGGCTACGCCGGCTGCTTCGGGTAAGTTTGTGGACGATGATTCCGAGCGCGTGGTGCTTGAGCTGCTGGATGCGTATGCGGCCGCGCTTGATAGCCGGCAGATGATTGAGCCCGTGACGGCTGCAGAGCAGCTGGGTGCGATGTTTGATGACGGCTTGCCCGCATGTGCCCGCTTTGTGGTGCTGCGCGACGTGACCATGCTGCCCGCACGCGACTGGCGCCTGCTTTCTCGCGTGGCGCGCATGGGCGAGGTCCGTCTGCTGCTGAACCCGCAGCAGGCGTCTTTTGCCGAGGAGATTCGGGCGCATGTTGCATGCGAGGGCCCGCTCGACCTTGATGCGGTGACGCTCGCGGCGGGCTGCGCGGCGGCTGCGCCTGCGGCGGGGGAGGCACGGCCCGCTGCGGATGAGGAGCTGCCGCATGCCGCAGAGCCTCGCTTCTTAGAGGTGGCCGGCCCGCATGCCCGCGACCGCGCGTATGCAGATGAGATTGTTCGTCTGGCGGCAGAGCGCGCTGCTTCTTGCAGGGCTGCCACGGGCGCGCAGAGCGGTCGGGTCAACGTCGCCGTGGTGTGCGCCAAGCCCTCAAAGCTGGCTGCTGACCTGGCACCGTACCTGGCTGCGCGCGATATCGCCGCTACGTGCACGTACTTCGCGCGCTTTGGGCAGACGGCCGTGGGCAGGCAGTTTGCGACGCTATCCGATGTGGTGGAGCGCATGCAGGCCGTTGAGAACGAGGAGGCTCCCGGTGCCCTGTGGTGGCCGGCGCCCGAGCTGACCGACTGGTTGTACTCGCCCATATCTGGTGCGGACGCATCCACCGCCCGCATGTTCGATAAGAAGATTCGCCAAAACCGCTGCATGACGCCGCAAGCGGCCCTGCGCGCGCTGCAGAGCCACCAGGGCAGGATCAATGCGGCCCGTGCCAAGCTGGATGCGGGCTACCCCTTTGCTGGCGTGCCCGCGGTTTGCGCCGACGTGGTGAACTACCTGTGGCAGGGCCGTCCCGTCTCCGCCTTCAAGTCGATGGCGGCGGCCGCCCGCGCCCTGCCCGCATTCGCTCACGGCTCTGATGCCGGCAACGTGAACGCCGCCGTGGAGGCCGCGATGGCAGACGCCGCGGCGGACGCCCTTATGAACACGGCCCGCTTGCTGGATGTATCGCAGGCCGTTGCCGCGACGGCGCTGGACGGCGTGTGCGTGGTGGTGGAGGAGCGAATCGCCGCCCGTCCGCCGAGCGAGGATGCCGACGGGGGCGCCGATGCTGACACGAGCGTTGCCGCGACCGACGCCGCGCCGCGGGTCCTCGTCCGCTTTATGACGCCCGCAGACGCCGCGCTGCTTGAGCCGGGCAGCGTCGACGCCATGCTGCTGGCGGATGTTGACATAGAGTCCTATCCACTCAACCGGCCGGAGGGCCCGTTGGTGACCATGCAGGAGGCGCGCGGCGTCCCTACCGTTTCGATCGATTCCGCCGCCCGCCTGCGAGACCTGTTTGGCCGGGCCCTTAGCGCTACTTGCACCGCAACGCTGGCCCGCGTCACGCATGACCGACAGGCAAAAGACCGCTATCCGGCTGCGATCTGGACGGAGCTGCTCGCCCGCGCGCAGGCGTCTGGCAAAGAGGACTCGTCCACGTTGCCCCTGGTACGGTCCGTGGGCGAGGGCGACGTCGCCGCCAATTTCGACCCCATGGCGTGCCGTGATATGGAGGTGCGGCAGGTGGAGTGCCTGGCGCCGCAGCGACTGTCGAGCGAAGCCGTGCCCTATTTGGTTTTGTACCGCCGCGACCCCGCCAATCCGGACGGGCCGCTGGTGCCGCGCCAGCTGTCCGCCTCGCAAATCGAGAGCTACCTTACCTGCCCGCTGTGCTGGTTTATGGGCTCGCGCGTTCGCCCGCAGGGGCTGGACGCCGGCTTCTCCAACATGGAGAAGGGCAACTTTGTGCATGACGTGCTGTTCCGCCTGCACGCGGAGCTTATGGAGGACGGCACGGGTCGCGTGACGCCGGCGAATCTGGACGAGTGCCTGCAGCGCCTGCGCGGCGTGTTCGATGCGGTCCGCGCAGAGCATCAACGCGGCAAGACCTCCAGCTCTGGCGCGTTGGTGCCGTTGTCGCGCACGGAGAGCCTGCAGGTGGATGACATCTTGCCGCAGCTAGAGGCCGCGCTTCGCTACGAGGCGGACGCGCTGGCGCCGTTTGCGCCCGCCTACCTGGAGTACTCGTTCAACGAGCTGGACGTGGACTATGCCGGCCGCCCGCTGGGAGGCCGCATCGACCGCGTGGACGTGGACCAAAACGGGCGCGCGGTGGTGATCGACTACAAGCATCGCTCCGACGTGCGCGCGTTCCAGGTCAAGGACCCCACGGTGGAGAACAAGGCGGGCGAGGTGCCGGCGGATGACCCGGACTGGTTGCCCGCTCACGTGCAGTCGCTCATCTACGCGCAGGCGCTGCGCCATTCCAGTCTGGCGCTGGATTCGCGCGCCGCGCTGTACTTCTCTACCAAGAGCAAGTCGCCCGCGTTGAACGGCGCCGCATCCGCAGAGCTGGTGGTGGCCGGCGCGGACGCGGAGTTTGACCCCGGTATGATCCCCGGTCTCAAGCGCGGTTTTCCGGACGAGGAAAACGGCGGCGCCATGGGCTTCGATGCGCTGCTTGACCGCGTGGAGGCAACAATCGCCCGCAAACTCGACCAGCTTGAGGCGGGCGACATCCACGCCTCGTCCACACGGCAGCAAAGCTGCGACTTTAACCACACCCTAGGATTCAAGCGGAGGAACGCGTAAATGGACCTATCAACGCTTATGCCCCAGCAACGCGACATCGTGACCACGCTGGACCGCAAGCTCTTTGTGTCCGCGGGCGCGGGTTCGGGCAAAACCTTTACGCTGACGCGCCGCATCCTGTGGGCGCTGTCGCCGGAGTCCGGCCCGTTTGTCGACGGTCTTGACCAGGTGCTGGCCATCACGTTTACCAAGGACGCCGCCGCGGAGATTCGCGAACGCGTTCGCGCCGCCCTGGTGGCAGAGGGAATGGAGCGCGCCGCGCTGTCTGTGGACGATGCCTGGATATCGACCATCCACGGCATGTGCTCGCGTATTCTGCGTGCCCATGCGCTTGAGCTTGGCATAGACCCGGAGTTCTCCGTGCTAGAGGATCCGGGCGACCTTATGGACTTGGCCGTGGAGCGCGTGCTTTCTCGCGAGGGCTCGGCCTATGGGGACCTGTTTGGCTGGTACCCGCTTGCCGGCGAGTCCGCGCCGGGCGGTTTTGGCGGCGGCACCAGCGTGACCTCGCTGCTGCGAGTGCTGCTAGAGAAGGCGTCCGCCGCGCGCAACGGCTTTAGCGACCTGCGCATGCTGCAGGGTTCCGTTAACCTGGACGGCCTGGCGGACGCGTACCGTGGCTGCATGGGCATTACCGCCGGTGCCACCAAGGCGGCGGAGGCCGCTCTCGCCGCGATCGAGGCGTTTGAAGCGGGCGAGAAGACCGTGGGCAACCTCATCGCCTGCATGATGGCCTGCAAGCCGCCGCGCTCAAGCAAGAACCTGCCTAAAGAACAGGTGAACCTGCTCAAGGCCGAGCAAGCGGACGCCTTTGTGAACGCCTACCTCGCCTTGGGCTCGCGCGCCACCCAGCAGCTGCTTGAGATCGCGCATGCGGTGTTTGACGAGTACAACCAGCTGAAATTCGACCGCTCCGTGCTGGACAACAACGACCTGCTCCGCCTTACCTACCAGGCTCTGCGCGACAACCCCGCCATGCGCGAAGATTACGGGTCGCGCTTCAAGATGGTGATGATCGACGAGTTCCAGGATACCGACCAGCAGCAGGTGGACCTTATCAACTTCCTCACCGGCGAGGGCGGTCGCGCCCTGTGCACGGTGGGCGATGCCCAACAGTCGATCTACCGGTTCCGCGGCGCGGAGGTCGATGTGTTCCGCCGCGCCCAGGCGCAGGTGGAGGCTGCCGCCGCCTGCGGCTCAGACGCCGGCCGCGTGGTGCAGCTGGTCAAGAACTTCCGCAGCCATGCCGAGATCTTGGATTACGTGGCAGCCATCTTCGACGGCACGCCCCAGGGCCGCGGCGGTCTTATGCAGGGCTTCCTCAACCTGCAGGCGCACGATGGCCGCAAGGACGGTATGGTCGCCACCGGCGTGAACCGTCGTCAGGCCCTGCTGGTCGCGGGCGGCAGCACGCAGGAGCGCGCCCAGGCCCGCGCCCAGGCCATCGCCCGCCGCTTCCGCGAGCTGGCGGACGCGGGCCAGCCCGTGGGCGGCATGGTCTTGCTGCTTGGCGGCATGCCGCGTGCCAACATGTACGCGGACGCCTTCCGCGCCCAGGGGCTCGACTGCGTCATCTCGGGCGGTTCGGTCTTCGCCCAAACACAGGAGGCCGCTGCGGTCCGCGCGCTGGTGTGGACGCTGGCAAACCTTGCGGATACCGCGCAGGGTCTGGCGCCGCTGTTGGCGTGCGACATGTTCTCGCTGGGTGCGCAGGAGTTTTTGGCCCTGGCGACCGCGAAGGACGAGCGGACGGGTGAGACCCGCCGCCGCAACATAGACGCCGGCCTCATGAGCGATGAGGACGCGGACGGCCTGCGCGACCTGCCGCTGGTGGACCGCGCCCGCGCCGTGCTGCGCCCCGCGCTTTCCCGCGTGGGCCGCGACCCCCTTGCCGCGATCGCCCGCGACGTGGTGAACCAGTCCGGCTGGATGGTTCGCTTGGCCGGCCAGGGGGCGGAGGGCCGCGCCCGCGCCGCCAACGTGCTCAAGGCCCTGGACGCCATCGCGGAGGCGGAGGCTCAGTTGGGTTCCGCGCCGCGCCAGGTCGCCCTTGCCTACGATAGGTTCCTAGAGGGCAAGCAGGCCCCCGGCGCGCTCAACGAGGAAGGCGGCAACGCGGTGCGCATCATGACGGTGCACGCCAGCAAGGGCCTGGAGTTCCCGGTTGTCGCCGTGGCGGAGTGCTTCTCCATCAAATCCGGCAACGCCAAGCTGCAAAGCCTGCGCGGCGATGACGGCTCTGTCAGCTTGGTCGCGCTGCCCGACCAGTTTCCCTCGGCGCGCTCGGCGGACGGTGCGTACATCAAGGGCGATGACGTGGCGAAGGAGTTCAAGAAGTACCTGGGAGGCTCCAGTGCGTGGCTTACCAGCGAATATGCGGACGATGTGTGCGCAAGCGATTCCGCTGCGGGCGCATGGCTTGCCATGAGCGAGCGCGAGACCCGGCTTGAGCTGCAGGAGCGCGAGCGCTTGCTCTACGTCGCCATGACGCGCGCCCGCGAGTACTGCCTGCTCGCCATGGACGCGCCCGTGCGATCGGTAAACAAGCGACCGGTGCTCGACCTGCGCGATGATACCGACCTCACGGGTCGCGTGCTCGAGCAGATTCTGCCCGCCGGCGCTGCGCTCAACGGCGGCATGCTGTGTTTTGAGGATTCTCGCCGCGGCGACTTCGAGTTGCTTGCGCTGCAGGACTTCGCGTGCGGTGATGCGGCGTATACGCAAAACTACTCGGTGGAGGATGGCTACTTCATCGGCGAGGACGCCGCTGCTGCGGACGCCGACGCTGCTGCCGGCACCGCTGCCGTTGTTGCCGCCGACGCCGGCGACGCCGCAGCTGCGGGGGAGCCCGCCTGCGATCCCATGGCGGACGACGGCGGGGCGCCGGATACGTTCACGCTGGTGGCCCCCGCTGCCTGCCCGTGGCGAGCGAGCGCGGCCCCGCGCGCCCCGCGTGAATCCTACAGCTACTCGTCCATAGCTAAAGAGCTGCATGGGGAGGATGAGGACCGCGCGATGCCCGCCCCCTCTATCGATGCTCCGGAGGATGCGGATGGCTTCGAGGTTTTCGAGCCTCTGGCCGTGACGGAGGCCGACGGGCGGGACGCCGGCGAACAGAACTCTGCGGAGGCCGCTGATGCCGCCGTCTCTCGCGACGGCGACCCCACGGCGCTGGGCAGCGCGTTCCATGCTGCTTGCCAGTGGATGGTCGAGATGGGGGAGGACCGCGTGCCCGCCGCTCGCCGCGACGCCCTGGCGCGCTATTGGGGGTGCACGCCTGCGCAGCGCGAGCGCTTAGATGCGGCGCTTGAGCGATGGTGCTCGTCCGCCATTCGCGCCGAGGCGCTGGCCTGGCCGCAGGTCCGCGCGGAGGTGCCGTTCTTCTCGCTGGGTGCGGACGATCTGACGGAGCGTTTCGGCGAGTTCGCGGAGGGCGCTATCGACCTGTTGTGCACCGATCCCGATGATCCCGCCCGCGTGCTGGTGATCGACTACAAGACAGGCGGGTCTTCGCAGGAGACGCCCGAGCAGCTGCAAGATAAGCATGCCCTGCAGGCGCATGTGTACGCGGACGTGCTGCACAAGGCGGGGTTTGAGCGGGTTGACCTTGCGTTTGTACGTGTGGAGGTGGAAGATTCGGCGGCTCCGGGCCAGCCCCAGGTTGTGAGCTACCAGATGTAGCGGACGAGGGCGCGCATGCCGGTATGGTGGGCGCGCGACCGCACCCCTCGTCCAGAGAACCGAACAGGCTATGTTGCTTTGGGCGATACCGCGTTGCGGTCAAGGCGGCGTCCGCACGGTCGGTTAGAATCGATAGCGTTCAAAAAGGGGTTTGCGCGGCGGTGGGGCTGCGCGGGCCCTGACGAATTCTCAGCACATCAGATCGGAGTTTACGCACATGGCATTCGTCCACCTTCACAACCACTCCGAGTATTCGATGCTCGATGGCGCCACCCGTATCAAGGACATGGTGGGCCGCGCCGTCGAGCTCGGCATGCCCGCCGTCGCGCTGACCGACCACGGCTACATGTACGGCATTCCCGAGCTGGGCCTTGCATGCGACGCGGTTAACCATGGCACGCCGGAGTACAAGACCTGGAGTCACGACAAGTCGTTTTTGGAGAAGGGCCGCCGCGCAGAGTTGGAGGAGCCCGATCCGGAGAAGGACCCGCGCGCCTACGAGCAGTTCCATAAGGATATGGCCGCGTGGGACGCCGAGGGCAGCGTGGATTCCGTCAAGCCGCCGCTGGTGATCAAGCCCATCTTTGGCTGCGAGGTCTATTTCACGCCGGACGACACCCTGGCGCGCGACAAGAAGCCCGAGCTGTACCACATGGTGCTCTTCGCCCGCAACCAGACCGGCTACGTCAACCTGATGCAGACCGTCTCCGAGGCGGCCGTCGACGGCTTCTACTACAAGCCGCGCGTCACCCTGGACAACCTGCGCCGCCACCGCGAGGGCCTTATCGCGAGCTCGGCGTGTATCGCCGGCATCATCCCCAAGATGATCGACCGCGGCGACCTGCCTCGCGCGCTCGAATGGGCGGAGACCTTCCGCGACCTGTTCGAGCCCGGTTGCTTCTATATCGAGATCCAGGAGCACGGCATCACCACGGACTCCGGCATGACGGACGAGCAGATGGACCGCCAGCTGATCGAGATCGCCAAGCAGATAGGCGTCAAGGTTATCGCTACAAACGACTTCCACTACCTCACCCGCGACGACGCGCCGGTGCAGGACGTCATGATGTGCATTGGCATGAACTCCAAGGTGGACGACCCCAACCGCATGCGCATGCAGGGCTCGGAGTTCTATATGAAGTCCGAGGACGAGATGCGCGCGATGTTCCCGTACTGCCCCGAGGCGTGCGACAACACCGTTGAGCTGGCCGAGAAGTGCGACGTCGAGCTTGACTGGGACAGCATCATCCTGCCTAACTACCCGCTGCTCGACCCCGGCGAGACGCATGAGAGCCAGTTTCGCCGCGAGTGCGAGGAGGGCTTGGCCAAGCGCTACGGCGAGGATTGGGACGGCAAGGAGATCGCCGGCGTCGACATTCGCGAGCGCTTTGAATTTGAATACAAGGTTATTTGCGACAAGGGCTTTGCCGCGTACTTCTTGATTGTTGCGGAGTACGTGCGCTGGGCTAAGCAAAACGGCATCGGCGTCGGCCCGGGCCGTGGCTCGGCTGCGGGCGCACTGGTCGCATACGCGATGGACATCACCACCTTCGACCCCTTGAGCAACGGCTTGATGTTCGAGAGGTTCCTGTCGCCTGAACGTACCGAGATGCCCGATATCGATATGGACTTCGACGATGAGCGGCGCCTGGAGGTGGTGGAGCACGTCCGCCAGCTCTACGGCCCCGAGAAGGTTACCCACGTCATCACGTACTCGACCATCAAGGCCAAGCAGGCCATCAACGACTCTGCCCGCGTTTTGGACTACCCGGTCTACATGGGCCAGCGCCTGTCCAAGATGGTGTCGAGCGATCCCTCCGTCAAGCTGCGCCAGGTGCTGGAGAAGGTGCCGGGCAAGGAGGACCTCTACAACCCTGACTTTGAGGAGGCGTACAAGCGCGACGACGACGCGCGCCGCATCATCGACACCGCGCTCTCCATCGAGGGCCTCACCCGCGGCGAGGGCGTGCACGCATGCGCGGTTCTAATCTGCCGCGACGCGGTCAACGAGCACGTCCCCACAAAGCTGGACACAAAGGGCGGCGTCGAGATCACCCAGTACGAAGGCCATACGGTCGCGGACATGGGCCTGCTCAAGATGGACTTCCTTGGCCTGCGTACCCTGACGGTTATCTCCAAGGCCAAGGCCAACATCAAGGCAAACTACGGCATCGATATCAACCCCGACGAGATTCCGTTCGACGACCCCAAGATCTTCGAGCTCATGAGCGCCGGCCGCACCGCGGGCGTGTTCCAGGTAGAGTCCGCGGGCATGACCGCGACCATCAAGAACATGAAGCCCACCGAGTACAAGCACGTGGTCGCATTGATCGCCCTGTACCGACCGGGCCCGCTGGGCGCAGGCATGGTTACCAGCTATATCAACCGCATGAACGGCAAGGAGCCGGCGGTCTCCTACGACCCGCGCCTGGACGGCATCTTGGGCGAAACCTACGGCACCATGGTCTACCAGGAGCAGGTTATGCTCATCTCGGTCGAGATGTGCGGCTTCTCCAAGGGCGAATCCGACTCGCGCATCCGTAAGCCGGTTGCTAAGAAGAAGATCAAGATGCTGACCGACCAGGTCTTCAAGTGGTCGGACGGCGAGGACGAGACCATCTACGACCACTGGATGAACGGCGCGGAGCGCAACGGCTATAAGCGCGAAGTCGCCCAGCGCATCTGGGACGACGTTCTCGAGTTCGCATCCTACGCGTTCAACAAGTCGCACTCCGCCGGCTACGCGATCCTGGTTATGCAGACCGCTTGGCTCAAGGCGCACTACCCGCACGAGTACATGGCGGCGGTTCTTACCTCCTACACCGGTAAGACCGAGAAGATCGTTCACTACGTCTCCGCGTGCCGTCACGACGGCATCCCCGTCCTGCCCCCTGACGTCAACGAGTCCGGTAAGGAGTTCACGGCTACGGCCGAGGGCGTCCGTTTCGGCCTTGCCGGCATCCGAGGCGTGGGCGAGGGCGTGGCGCAGGCCATCATCGACGAGCGCGAGGCGAACGGTCCGTACAAGAACCTGCACGACTTTGTCGAGCGCGTGGACTCCAGCCAGGCGAACCGCCGCGTCATCGAGGCGCTTATCCGAGCGGGCGCGTTCGATAACTCCGGTTACCCGCGCCGCCAGATGATGCACTTTGTGGACAAGGAGAACCCCGAGAACATCATCGACGCCGCCGTAAAGCGCCAGAAGGACCGCGCGAACGGCCAGACCTCGCTGTTCGATGTGTTCGGCGATGTCGAGGGCTCCGGCTTCGAGGTCGTTGTTCCCGAGCCCGATGGCCAGGAGTGGGACCGTCACATGAAGCTCTCCCAGGAGCGCGACGTTTTGGGCATCTACGTCTCCGACCATCCGCTGCGTCCTTACGAGTACGCCCTGGGCAAGGCGCGCGAGTTCTCGCTGTCCCAGATCGATACCGGCTATGAGACCGCGTCTCCCACCGGCGAGGGAACAATCAACCAGGAGATTCCCGAGGGCAAGCAGTTCTGGTTCGCCGGCATGGTGTCCGATGTCTCCAAGCGCGTCACCAAAAATGGCGACCCCATGGCAATCGTCACCTTGGAGGACATGGAAGGCGAGGCCACGGTGGTGGTCTTCCCCAAGACCTACAAGGAGGCAGAGGGCTATCTCTACGGCGAGACCGATCCCGAAACCGGCGCGGTGCTGTCCGATGCGTTCATCCGCGTCCACGGCAAGCTCGAACGCTCCGACCGCGGCGACCAGATTATCGCCCAGGAGATCTTGCCGCTGGAGCTCAACGAGGAGACCAACCGCCCCAAGGTCTTCGAGATCATGGTTCCAAGCTCGCGGTTTAGCCAGTCCAACATGTCGCGCTTGGCGACGGTGCTCGCCACCAACCCCGGCGGCGACCGAGTCGAGCTCTTTATCGAGCAGGCAGACGGCCAGACCATGCGCGCCGAGATTCCCGCGCGCGTGAATGCTCGTTCGATCCCGCTGCTCGCCGAGGTCAAGGGCATCGTGGGCGTGAAGGGCCGCGTTACCATCATCTAATTGCGAAGAGGGTCGCCTTTGCGGGCGGCCTTCTTCGTCTTTTGCAGGGGTAATATAAGAAAAAGGGTGACGCGAAAACCGCGTCACCCTTTGAAGGCGTTGATTGCAAGGCGCGTCTTTATGCTTGGGCTTTCTTTTCTGCGCGCTTGCCCAGCATATAGGTTGCTATGAAGGATACGACAACAGCCAGGACCATTACTCCAAGAGAGATCCAGAGGTTGTTAAGCGTGCCATCGGGGCTAATGTAAGCGGCAAACGAGATGAAGCCGGGCGTAGAGATAACGTACTGAGTCATTCCCAGAAGGCCAGCTACCAGGCCGCCGATGCCTCCGCCGATCATGGCGCCTACAAGGGGATAGCGCTTGGTGAAAAGGACACCGTAAACTGCGGGTTCCGTGATGCCGCACAAAGCGGTGATGCCGGCGCCGGCGGCAACGGATTTGTCCTCAGCCTTCTTGGCGATAAGCATCGCGGCAAGGCAGGCACCGCCGACTGCGACGTTTGCAGGGGCCATGCCTGTGCAAACCAGGGGGTCGGAGCCGACTTCGGCCATTAGGGCAAATACGACGGGATATGTGGCGTTGTTCATGCCAAAGAACACGAGCCAGGGGGTCCCCAGTCCAACAATTGCGACGGCGAGCGACGGTGCGATTCGATAAAGCGAGAATACGGCATCAGCGAGCCAGGTGCCAACTGTATCACCGATGGGGCCAAGGACAATCAGGGTTACGGGAACGGTGATGAGCATCGTGAGCAGCGGCACGAAAATCGTGCGTGTGTAGACGGGCATATGCTTCTGAAGGAAGCGGTATACCACGCTCATGAACAGAACACCCAGGATAATTGGGAAGACCGTGGAGTTGTACGCCACCGCCTTAACCGGTATCCCTGCGAATGTCATGGGGTCTTCACCCATGTTTGCCGTAAAGAACAGGAGGATGGCACCGAGGAATGCACCAAGATACCCGTTTGACTTCAAGCGTTGGGCGGATGAGAAGCCTACGAATACAGGCAAGAAATAGAATGTAGCCTGATTCAGGAAGTAGAACACCTTATAGGTGCCATCATCGGGAGATATTCCTGCGAATGTAGTGAGGAGCGTAAGTACGGCACCGGTCAAACCGCCGGCGACGAGGACTGGGATGACAGGCGAGAATGTGCCGCCGATGAAGGACAGGACCGCATCGATTGGGCTGCCTTTTCCATTTTTGGCATCCTCTGCTTCCGCATCGGGGTCATCGACGGATCCTCCGGTTACGATGCCGTCGCGTCGGGAAAACTCTTCGTACAACATGGCGACATCTTGGCCGATTACGAACTGGTACTCGCCATTTTGAATTACGAGGTTAAGAACGCCGTCAATGTTCTTGGCAGCTTCTTCATTCAGCTTTGAGCTGTCTTTGAGCTGCGCGCGCAAGCGGGTCATGCAATGGGTGACGTTTGCGATGTTTCCCTCTCCGCCGCACACATCGATAATCGCGGAGCAAAGCGCAGCGTAGTCTTTCTTAGCAGCCATGGGTGATCTCTCCTCCCCAGTTGACGCCATTGGATTTGATGAGATTGGAATACCAGTAGAACGAATCCTTCTTGATTCGGCTGCATGCCGGCACTTCGCCGCGAGCCTGGGCCTCATTCAGCTCGTCGTCCGTCGTGTCGACATATACCAATCCATAGCGCTTCTCGATTCCATTGCCAGTGGAAAGAAGGTCGGTAAAGGACCAGGGATTGTATCCGATGATGTCGCAGCCATCTTCGATGGCGAGACCAAGCTGATATATGTTTTCACGCAAGAAGTCGATGCGATATTGATCGTGGACCTTGTCCTCCGCATCTTTGTGCTCGTGGGCTCCGAATCCATTTTCCGTAATCATAAGGGGCAGGCGATAATGATCCCACATATACCGCATGACATATCGAATGGAGACGGGGTCGATCTCCCAGTCCCAGTCGGTATACTCGACATGCGGGTTGTAGACAAGCTGGTAGGCACCGGGAACTACAGGGAAGACGAGTTCGCCCTTGTTGCCGGTCTTGTTCAATTCATATGGATGCTCCTTTGCATCTGCGGGCGCCCATTTGGCAGTGTTTGAGCGATAGCAGTTGATTGCGAAGAAGTCGATTTTCGCGGACTTCATCAGCTCCTCATCGCCAGGCTCGATGCCGGGGTCGATGTTATTGTTTTCCCAATAGTTCTTGACGAAATCGCTGTACTCGCCAAACGCATAGGTGTCGTTCCAGATTTTCTCGGTGAACTCTTCTGCATTCATCGCCGCAATCTGGTCCATTGGCTCACAGGATTCCGGATAAATCGGTACCATTCCCGGTACGGGGCCGATTTTGCCGTCGGGTACAAGCTCGTGGCAGAGATTGACTGCGGTGGCATGGCAGAGGTTGATAATGTGATTGATGCGCCACTGGTCCTTGAACCAGTTGTCGCAGCCTTTGGAAACGCCGAGCCAGTCACCGTATGCAATTTGCATATTCTGCTCGTTGATCGAGAGCCAGTATTTTACCCGATCGCCGAAGCGTTCAAAGCAGACCCGCGCGTAATGCTCGAATGCATCGATAGTTTTACGGCTCTTCCAGCCCCCAAGCTCTTCTTCGACCCAGAGCGGCATGTCATAGTGATACAAGGTGACAATAGGTTCAATCCCATGATTGACGAGCTCGTCAATCAACTCGTTGTAGAAGGCGATGCCCTCTTCGTTGACCTTGCCGTCGGACGAAGGGATGATGCGAGGCCAGGCAAGCGAGAACCGATAGCTTGTGAAGCCGCATTCCGCCATAAGGGCGACGTCTTCTTTGAAATGATGGTAATGATCGGCTGCGATGCTGTTATCAGCGAACGGCTTCTTTGTTTTCGAATTAAGATCGATTGCGGAACAGGATCGACCGCCTTCATTGGTGGCGCCCTCTACTTGCCATGCCGCGCTTGAGGCACCCCACATAAATCCTTCTGGAAACTGCGGTTCGTGATCGTAGTGCATAGTTCAATCCTTCCACCCTCGTGTGTCAGCTTGCTTGCTCGAGCTATCCATAACTTATCAACGAGCATGTTCGGGAGGGGGTTCACAGATTGATCCCAGAATTTGGGTTCAATAATTGACCCCTACGGATGGTTGGAAAGAGCCTCTAAATGGCGTAATGCCGCCTTGAGTTATTAGGTGTGCGGCAGTATTGTCGAGGATCGCTAACGCTTTCCAAACTTTTCGAAGTAATGGTTGTAGACGAGATCGAATACGTAAGTAATGCCGTATTTCGCATATACCGTCCTCTCGCCGTAGTGGTTTTCTGGCGAGAGCTGTAGGACGGCATCGAAGAAATCTCGTAGTCCGTGGTCGCGATTCGTGGTAATGAGGACGCGGCAGGCGGCACTTCGAGAGAGTTGGTTTTGCGCCGCCCTTGCATAGTTCCCCGAAGCGGAGATGACGATGATCAGATCGCTCGGCCCCATGCTTTCTAGGCTTTTTTCACTTCCGAATGAGTCTGTAAGAATCTGGGGGATCTTATGCATAAACAGCATGGATTGTTGGAATTCTCGCACAGCCATGCTCGAAAAATCCGATGCAAGCAGTATTACCTTGCCGGCATCGTGAATAAGCTGGGCTAGAGAATCGAGATCCTCGTCGCTTATTTGCTCGTTCACGGATGCTATCATTCGTCCAATTTCATTAGAAAGATGCGCTTTGAAACTGGAATGGTTGGTGTAGTCGATGAAGAATTTCTGATGTGTCCTCCACTCCCAAGCGCATGCTTTTAAGGCGGAAAAATTGTCGAATCCTATAGATTGGCAAAACCGCCTAATTCCCGATCGGGAGGTATAGCATTCCTCCGCTACATCATAAACATTGAGTTGGTCGAGGTTTTCAAAGTGTTCGAGAAAAAACTGGGCAATTGTATTTTCGGGATCTCCGGGCTCTGTAGAATTGAAGACTGTTAGCAAGGAGTTCATCAGGCTAAAATGCCGCACCGATAAAGATAGTGGCGGGAATCCCTCGAGCTCAATCAATTCCCGATCTTTCACTGCGCACTCCTCAGCTAATAGTTGTGATTTCGCATTTGCCAAGTATAGAATCGCCACGAGCCAACAGTCAAACGGCCGGATTGGAATGATTGAGGGGGGGGTGCGTGGATTAGCAAGGCTGTGGTGAATGCTATTCTAGGCCTTGTTGAACATTCTTTGTGGTGGCGCTGGGATCTTGATGGACCATCGGTGCTTACATAAAAGAAAAAACTCGCCAGGGACCTAAATCCCCAGCGAGTTCATCAAATGCATGCAAACAGAAGCGCCATCTTTGCAGGTCATGGCAAACTGCCACAGCCTGTCGGATCCTTCGGTTAGGAAACCTTTTCCACCTTGGTGCCGCAGCGCGGGCAGGTCACGCGAATGTGGCCCTTGCCGCGCGGAACGGAAAGAATGGCACCGCAGGTCTTGCAGCGGAAGAACAGCGTGGTCTTGCGCTCGTGCCACATGCGCTCGGCGGTGCGCTTGGTGCGGCCAAAGTCGGGGCCGGAGCCCTGTACGGGGCGCCGTGCGGACGCGCTCGATGCGGGGCGCGGGCCCTTTTCGCGGTCAAGCCAGCCAATGTGCGGCCCTACAACCGGAATCTTGTGTGCCAGATCCAAGAACATCTGGTTCTCGCGCTCGCGGGCTGGAATGCTCTTGGAGAATGCGCGCAAGATCGCCAGGACCACCACCACAAGCGCGATCCAAGAAAGCGGCGCCAGGCTGGCAAGCGACCCTATCAGGGCGAGAACCATGCCAAGCACGCCAAGGCTAAGGGTAAGGTCATCGACGCCGTAGCGTCCTTTCATAAAATCCTGCATGTGCAAGCTCCTTCACTATGGTCAAAGACCAATTATGCCCAATGCTACGCCACCCAACCCGCCGCGCCGCGCTAAAAGCGCAAAAAAGCGGCATCCTCGCTCCATTTTGTGGACGAGGATGCCGCTAGGGTGCCTTACGGCATTGCGAAAAGGGTCTGTCGTTGGTGAAATAATCGGCCCATCTCGCGAGCCCGCGCGGTTTGCCGCGTAGCCTGTGGTCCTACTTCGCGAGCTTATCGATGACCTTCTCGATCTCCTGCAGTTTCTGCTCCTTTTCCAGCGGCGAGCCGGAGTCCGCCGCCTTGCGCACGCAGTGCTCGATATGGGCTTTGAGGACGTCGGCGTTTACGCGGGCGAGAAGCGACTGCGTCGCCATCAGCTGGGTGGATATGTCGATGCAGTAGCGGTCCTCCTCGACCATGCGCATAATACCGTCGATCTGGCCCCGCGCCGTCTTGAGCAGTCGCATCGTGCGATCGTGGTCTGCCATCATGGCGCAGCCCGCCTTAGGCTTCGGTGACGCTGAGGGCGTGGATTTTCTCGCCAGCGGCATGCACCGCCTGAGCGAGCAGGTTGGTGTCGACGGCCTCGCCGGTCTCGACTTCAACGGTCTGGGTCTCGTGGTCGGCGTCGGCGTCGGTCACGCCGGCGACCTTCAAAAGCTCGGTCTCCACAGATGCGTCGCAGTGGCCGCACATAAGGCCTTCGGTCTTGATGATGTACTTCATGATGTCGTCCTTTCAATCAAAGGTGTAATGCCAAGGGTATGGAGGCGCATGCCAAGGAAGCGACGGGGCCGCATCGTCGCATATTCGCTTGCGCGGATGCCACGCTGCTACTCGCTCGCCCTGAATCCGCGCAAGCGAAGGGCGTTGCCCACCACGCATAGCGACGAGAGGCTCATCGCCGCAGCGCCGAACATGGGCGAGAGCTGCCATCCCAAGATGGGGAAGAAGATGCCCGCCGCCAGCGGGATACCAAGGGAATTGTAGAACAGGGCCCAGAACAGGTCCTGCTTGATGTTGCGGATTACCGCTCGCGATAGCTCGATGGCGCGCGCCACGTCCATAAGGTCGCTGTGCATAAGAACCACGTCCGCGCCCTCTTTGGCCACGTCCGCGCCGGCGCCTATCGCCAGGCCAACGTCGGCTCGCGCCAGGGCGGGGGAGTCGTTGATGCCGTCTCCAACCATCGCCACGCGCTCGCCGGCGTCTTGCAGCTCGCGTACCAAACGCTCCTTGTCAGCGGGCAAGACGTCCGCGACCACCCGCGCCACGCCCACGCGTTTTGCGATCGCCTGCGCGGTCAACGCGTTGTCGCCGGTGAGCATAACGGTCTTGATGCCCAGGCGATCCAGAGCGGCGATGGCTTGAGCGCTGGTGGGCTTGACCTCGTCCGCAACCGCGACGGTTCCAACAAGGCGCCCGTTCTTGGCAAAGAACAGCGGCGTCTTGCCCTCGTGGGCAAAGCTCTCTCGCACGGCCTGGTCGACCTCTATGCCAAGATCGGCCATAAGGCGGTCGTTGCCGGCGGCGACCTGGTTGGCGCCCTCGCGCGCGGTCACGCCGCGGCCGGGCAGCGCTTGGAAGTCTTCCACGCGGCGGGCGGCTATGCCCATCTGGTCCGCGCGGGCCATGATGGCTTCTGCCAGCGGGTGCTCGCTGCCCTTCTCGAGTGCGGCGGCGAGCTTCATCAGCGCCTTCTCGGTCATGACGGGCGCGCCGTCCGGGCCGGTGGCGGGCAGGACATCGGTCACGCTGGGAGCTCCCGCGGTGATGGTACCGGTCTTGTCCAGCACCACGGTGCCAACGCCGCGCAGGTTCTCAAGCGCTTCGGCGTTCTTGAACAGCACGCCCATCTCCGCCCCCTTGCCGGTACCCACCATGATGGCGACGGGCGTGGCCAGGCCAAGCGCGCACGGGCAGCTAATGACCACCACGGCTACTGCCGCGGTAAGGGCGTCGTTGATGTCGCCGGTAAGGACCATCCACGCAACAAACGTCACCGCGGCGATAACCAACACCAAGGGAACAAACACGCCGGCGACCTTGTCCGCCAGGCGGGCGATGGGCGCTTTGGTTGCGTTGGCGTCTTCTACCAGCTGGATGATCTTGGCCAAGCTGGTATCCGCGCCCACGCGGGTGGCGCGGAACGTGAACGTGCCCGTGCGGTTGATGGTCGCGGCGGATACGGTGTCGCCGGGGTTCTTCTCCACGGGGATCGACTCGCCGGTCAGCGCGCTCTCATCGATGGAGCTTGTGCCTTCCAGCACAACGCCGTCTACGGGCACGGATTCGCCGGGGCGCACGCGGATGACCTGGCCGGGAAGGATCGCCTCTGCCGCCACGGTGGATTCGCTGCCGTCCTCGTCCACAACGCACGCGGTCTTGGGCGCCAGGTCGATGAGCTTCTCAATGGCTCCGCCCGTCTTTGACTTGGCGCGCGTCTCCAGGTACTTGCCCACGGTGACAAGCGACAAGATGGTTCCGGCGCTCTCAAAGTACAGGTTGTCCATTGCCGTTGCCGCCGCGGCGTGGACATCGCCCACCGCCAGCTGGTCGGCCATGATGAACATCGCGTAGACCGACCACGCCACGCTGGCGCTCGCGCCAATGGCGATCAGCGCGTCCATGGTTGGCGCGCCGTGGATCAGCGATTTGAACCCGCCGATGAAATACGACCTGTTCGCATACAGGATCGGCAGCAACAGCAACAGCTCGGCCAACGCCAGCGTCATGGCGTGGTCATGGTCGCCCAGCGCGGCGGGTAGCGGCCAGCCTAGCATATGGCCCATGCCTATGTAGAACAACGGGACCAAAAACGCCAGCGACACCGCAAGGCGCCCCTTCATGGCATCTGCGGTCGCCTGCAGCTTCTTTGTGGGCGATTCTGGACGAGAAGCTCCCGCCGCTCCCGTCAAGCGCGCGCCGCCTACCGCCCCGGCGGCCCCGTCCGCGCCCGGCGCGCCCGCTGACCCGCCGGCGAGGGAGGCCGTGTAGCCCGCCCGGTCCACGGCGGAGCAGATCTCCTTCGCGCTTACTCTGTCAGGATCGAAGTCGACCGTCATGGAGCCGGAGAGCAGGTTGACGGCGACCTCCTGCACGCCGTCGAGCTTGCAGACCGCCTTGTCAATGTGCGCTTGGCAGGCGGCGCACGTCATGCCCCCAACATCGAATCTCTCATGAGCCATAGCATGCTCCTCTCGCGTGTTTACTGAGGCTTACTATATCACCCACACCCCCTGGGGGTGTATGGGAAGCCGAAAAAACGTCCATTCTCGCAAGGGCGTGGGGCGCGCCGTTTTCGCTAGCGCCCTATACGATTAGCGCGCGGTGTTGCCATATCCAATCGGCAGACGTCATAACTTGGGCGGTAAACGTGGGGTTTGAGTGCTTGTTTATTCGCGGTAGGGGAGGAACGGCGCGATGCCCCATATACTTAGCGCTTGGCGGAACCTGCTCCATCGCCACGGCCCGACGGCTTTCGCGATCCGCCCGCGCGGCATCCATCCTCCCGCGCGCTTTGAATTTGCCTGATAACTAACCTGCAGCGTTCGCGCGGCGCCGACTGCGCTCCAGACGTGCGATCGATCGGCCGGCGAACCCTGCCAGAATGGAAACAACTGCATGACTGCACAGAACAACGATGAGCTCGAGATGCTCGACACCGCTGCCGACGCCTCTTTCTCGTCCAAATCCGCAGACGCTGCCGATGAGCTCGCCCGCTTCGCTGACCTTGGCCTTTCCGATGAGGTCCTGGCCGCGGTGGAAGACCTTGGCTACGAGCACGCCACTCCCGTCCAGGCAATGGCGATTCCGCAGGTCCTGGCCGGCCGAGATATCCTTGCCGCCGCGCAGACCGGCACCGGCAAGACGGCCGCCTTCTTGCTGCCCACCATGAGCAGGCTGCCGCGTGTCAAGCGCGCTCGCGGCCGCGCGATGTCCGTGGGCTGCGGTCCCCGCATGCTCATCATCACGCCCACGCGCGAGCTCGCCCAACAGATCGACGACGTCTGCAAGAAGGTCGCCGCCCGCACCCGTCATACCGCCGTCACCGTGGTGGGCGGCGTGTCATACAACCCCCAGAAGAGTGCTCTCAAGCGCGGGTGCGACATCCTGGTCGCCACGCCGGGCCGCCTGGTCGACCTCATCGACCAGGGCGCCTGCATGCTGGACGAGGTCCAGGTCCTGGTTTTGGACGAGGCCGACCGCATGCTCGACATGGGCTTTCTGCCCGCCGTCCGCAAGATCGTGAGCTATACGCCCGCCGATCGACAGACCCTGCTGTTCTCCGCGACCTTGGACGAGGCCGCCGTGGGCTCCATCACTGATCTGGTGAGCGATCCGGCGCGCGTCGAGATCGCCCCTGCCACCTCCACCGCCGAGACCGTCGAGCAGTACCTGCTGCCCGTCTCGCTTGAGGCGAAGAACGGGGTCCTGGCAGACCTGTTGCTTGCGCAGGGCACCGAGCGCGTCATCGTCTTCACCCGCACCAAGCGCCGCGCTGACACGTGCTGCCGCCGCCTGGCACGCGCCGGCATTTCCTGCGCCGCTATCCACGGCGACCGCAGCCAGGCCCAGCGCGAGCGGGCGCTCAAGGCGTTCCGCGCCGGCAAGTGCGACGTGCTGGTGGCGACCGACGTTCTCGCCCGCGGCATCGACGTTACCGACGTGCGCTACGTGGTCAACTTCGACGTGCCCGAGGAGCCCGTGGACTACATCCACCGCATCGGCCGCACCGGCCGCGCGGGCGAAGTGGGCTGGGCCGTCACTATTGTGACCAGCCAGGACATCGATGAGTTCTTCGACATCGAGGCGTTGATGGGCAAGACCGCGGACCTTTACGATGCCGAGGGCCTCGAGTTGGGCGAGAACCCGCCCGCCGTCGATCCCGATCGCGTTCCGGCAGATAAGCCCGCTGGCAAGAAGGCCAAGAAGCGTCGCCGCGCCAAGGCGGAGGCGGGCTCCAAGCCCAAGGGCGAGGGGCGTGCCCCCCGTCGTCCGCGAAAGCAGCGCGATGAGCGCCCCGCGGTCGACTCCGGCGAGGCCAAGCCTCGTTGCAAGCGCTCTTTCGACGAGAACGCCAAGGCCGAGCGCCAAGCCGCCGCTCGCGCTGCCAAGCCGGCTCGCGAGGACGGCCCGCGCGACGAGGCTCTCGAGACCGCGCCCAAGCCGTCTCGACGCAAGCGCGCGGGAAAGACCCGCGTGCGCGCGCAGGAGGCCTCCGACTCCAAGCCGCGTCGCGACCGCGACGGCCGCGGCTCTAATAGCGATCGCGCGGACCGCGGTTCCCGCGATGAACGCGGCGCGCGCGGGGAGCGCTTCGACCGTGTCTCCCGTTCCGAGCGCTCCGGTCGCGGCCGATTCGATCGCAACCGTTCCGGCGAGCAGCGTTTCGACCGCGCCCGCAGCGGTTCCTCTCGTTCGGACCGCCCCCGTTCCGATCGCTTTGACCGTCCTCGCGGCGAGGAGGTGCTGGCTACTCCGCGTAGCGCCCGCGATACCTGGCGCAACTACGATGAGCCCAGCGACCGTCGCGGACGCGGTTCTCGCGGCGGACGTGCCGGCGGGCGCGACAATCGCGGTAACTACGGCTCGCGCGGCGGCCACTCTGCGCCCCGCGCAAACAATCGCGGCGGCAGCCGTCGCCCGGGAGACCGCGGCGGACGCTCCGGTCGCGCTTAATCGCCAGGGCGCAGCCAGATCCAACATAGCTTGCTCCCATTTCAAGGCGGGTCCTTTACTGGGCCCGCTTTTTTGCGCCTATTGGTTCGATATGCAATCTAAGCGTCGAAATTAATCGTTTTATGCAGCTGGTTTTCAGTCTTAAAAGTCGTACCTTTTCAGGATGGTCAATGAGGGCCGCGAGGCGGGTGGCGCCGGGCTCCGAAGGGCCCAGAAGGCCTGCCGGCCTTTCTACGTGCGTTGCGTCATCTGTCTTCTAACAGACGTATATTAGAGTAATGTCGCCAAGAATAATTAGCGCTATATGGTGCTGCATGGCGTCAGGGCTCGCTGGGAGATCATCGCGCTATAGAAGTCGCTAAATCGATCCTTTTGGTCCGTGCATAAGCCGGGGGATCCCCGCTTCGTGGTCCTCATTGACCAACCCAAGGCGGTACGACCTATTTCAAGGATCTTCCGCTTCATCCACCGACCATCTAAACCTCTCATTTTCGCCTTCACTTTCGAATAGGCCCTCCCGTTCGTTGCGCTCTTAGCGAGCATCTGGTATATTCTTTGCCACGGGGTATAACTAAGTAATACTAAGTAATACCAACACACCAGAATCACACCCGGCGCGCGCTTTTTGCCCAGCCGCTTGCGCGCGCAAACGTACTAGTGTCATATCTGTTAGGACTAACCATGGCAGAGCACATGACCCCGGTCGTCGCGAAGGTCTTGCCTGAAGAAAAGGCGGCCTTCGCGGCTGCGACCCAGCAAGTGGGGACAACTCCTTCAAACGCGATACGAATGTTCATCGCCGCCTTCAACAGGTGCGGCACGTTCCCCTTCGACATCTCTCCCGCGGGCGTTCTCGGGGCGCCGCGCGCCTCCGTGCAACCTATGGCCTCAGATGGGGAATAACCCGTAAAGGCAACTTGTCCGACGGGAGCCCATATGACTCAAGATTTCAGCAATGACCTTGGCGGGTCTGCCCCAACAAAGGAGCCCCTGCATCCAGCGCCGGTTTCGTTGGCCGAGGTTTCCGCAGAAGAGCCTGCGAACTCGGAGGGAGGGGCCACGCGTCCAACAGAAGAGGCTCCGCGCCCGGCGGGCGAGCCTCCGCTGCCAGCGCCTGCATCCTCATCGTTGCCAGGTCCCGTCGATCAGCCCCGCCGTTCGCATCGCTGGAGATGGGTGGCGTCGCTAGCGGGCGTGGTGGCGACCGACATGATGATCCAGATCGTCTTTTCCGCAGTCGGCATGATGCTCATAGAGCTCGCGGCCCAGGCGGGCGTGCTGCCCCGGGCGCAGGCGGCAGCGCTGATAGATAGCCTTACCCCAATAGTCGTCCTCACCCAGGCGGTACGAATCGTGGCGATGTGGCCCTGGTGGCGCCACGTTGCGCGAAGTACCCTTGTTCCGCGTGCGGAATCGCTTCCCCCGCTCAAGCTCCGTTTGGGATCCGTCGCCGGTTTGGCGCTGCTGGGAGTGGGCCTTCAGTTCGTGTTGGGCGTGGCGCTCACGCTGATCTTGCCGCTGTTTCCAGATGTTATGGACGAGTACACCGAGCTCATGGATTCTGCCGGCGCCGGTTCAAGCGATTTCTCCTTGCTGAGCGTGCTTTCGGTAACGGTGCTGGCGGCGGTGGGCGAAGAGATCGTGTGCCGCGGCGTCATGCTCGAGTACGCCTTGCGCGCCGTGAGCGGCTACCGTGGCCCCGCGTCCCATGCACCCATCAACGACCGCATGTTCTGGATCGCAAACGCCCTGCAGGCCGCCGCGTTCGGCCTGCTGCATCTCAACATCGTCCAAAGCACCTACGCGTTTTTGCTGGGCTTGGCAATGGGCTGGGTCTATTGGAAAACACGAGACCTTCGCTATCCCATGGTGCTCCATCTCTCCATCAACGCGGCGTCCTACATCATCGAGCCCATTTCCGCCGCGCTGCCGGACGTCGCGTTCATCGCCCTTTTGCTGGCCTGCCTCATCGCGGGGGCAAGGCTGTTCGCCATGGCGTGGGGCGCGCCCCGTCACCATGCGCCCGCCGGCGAGGAGCCGTCGCCCAATCCGCCCGCGGACTGACGAGCCGGTGCCTGGGCCGAGCCATGACGCGTTCGCGCCCATGCCTCGGCCTTGTGCGCGTCCGGTGCGACCGGCGTGTTTATACAATTCGCAATCAAAAAGGGAGAACCGCAACAAGTGGTTCTCCCTTTTATTCAAACGTGGTTCTTTCTATTGTTTGGACGATGAACCTTTGCCGTTGCGCGTGCTGCGTCCCTTGCCGCCCCCGCGACTCGCACCCCCGCCGCCTCCGCCGCCCTTGCCAGCGCCGCGCCCACCGCTGGCGCGCCCGGTGCCGCTACCGCGCCCGGCGCCGCTGCCGCGCGAAGCGCCACCGTTGCCGCAGCGCCCGGCGCCCCTGCCGCGCGAAGTACCGCCGTTGTCACTGCGGCCGCCGGCGCCGCGCGAGGCGCCCTTGCCTCCTGTAAGCTCGCTCGCCTTGGGCGGATACGGCTTGATTAGGCACTTCTTGTCAAAGCCAATGAGATCCTGGCGTCCGGCCTTTTCAAGCGCCTCGCGGACCAGCTTGTAGTTCTCGGGCTTGCGGTATTGGATCAGCGCGCGCTGCATGGCTTTCTCGTGCGGGTCGTGCGCCACGTAGATGGGCTTCATGGTGCGTGGGTCGACGCCGGTGTAATACATGCAGGTGGACATGGTCGACGGGGTGGGGTAGAAGTCCTGCACCTGCTCGGGCATGTATCCCATGTCTCGCACCGCGCAGGCAAGCTCCACGGCTTCCTTCATGGTCGAGCCGGGATGGCTGCTGATCAGGTACGGCACCACGTATTGCTCCAGCCCGTACTCGCGGTTGAGTGCGTCGAAGCGTCGACAAAACGCGTCGTAAACCGACCTCGACGGCTTGCCCATGACCGAGAGCACCGCATCGCTCACGTGCTCGGGCGCCAGGCGCAGCTGGCCGCTCACGTGGTGCTGCAGCAGCTCGCGTAAAAACTCGTCGCTGGCGTCGGCCATGGTGTAGTCAAAGCGGATGCCGCTCCGCACAAAGACCTTCTTCACGCCGGGCAGATGGCGAAGATCGCGAAGCAGCGCCGTGTAGCCGCTTTCGTCCACCACCATGTTGCGGCACACCGTGGGCCAAAGGCAGCGACGGTTTTGGCATACGCCGTGCTTGAGCTGTTTGTCGCAAGCGGTGCGGAAGAAGTTCGCCGTGGGGCCGCCCACGTCGTTGATGTAGCCCTTGAACTCGGGGTCGCGCGTCAGCTCGCGCGCCTCGCGGACGATGCTGTCGTGGCTGCGGGTTTGCAGCACGCGCCCCTGGTGAAACGTGAGCGCGCAGAACGAGCACTCGCCAAAGCACCCGCGGTTGGACGATATGGAGAACTTTACCTCGGAAAACGCGGGCACGCCGCCCGCCGCGTCGTAGTCCGGATGCCAGTCGCGCGCGTAGGGCAGCTCGTAGACCTCGTCCATCTCTGCTTCCGTGAGGATGGCAGAAGGCGGGTTTTGCACCACGTACACCCCGTTGGGATAGGGCTCCACCAGGCGCTTTGCCGTGATGGGGTCTATGTTGCGGTATTGCACGTTGAAGCTGCGGGCATATGCCAGGCGGTCGGCTTCGAGCTCGTCCCAAGAGGGAAGCAACTCGTAATCAAAGATCTGGTCGAGCGCTCCCTCGCCGGAGGTGCGGTAGACCGTGCCGTCCACGTAGGTGATCTGGTCCACGGGCAAGCCGGCGTCCAGGGCGTCGGCGATCTGCACCACCGCATGTTCGCCCATGCCGTAGATCAAAAGGTCCGCGCCGGAGTCGAGAAGGATGGAGCGCTTGAGTTTATCCGACCAGTAATCGTAGTGGGCCAGGCGGCGCAGGCTCGCCTCGATGCCTCCGATGATGAGGGGCGTGTTCTTGTAGACGCGGCGAATCAGGTTGCCGTAGACCGCGACCGCGTGGTTGGGACGCGCGCCAGCGACGCCGCCGGGGGTGTAGGCGTCCGTGTGCCGGCGGTGCTTGGTGACCGAGTAGTGGTTGACCATGGAGTCCATGTTGCCGGCGGATGCGAGAAAGCCCAGGCGCGGCTCGCCCAGAACTTGGATGCTTGCGGGGTCGCGCCAGTCGGGCTGGCAGATGATGCCCACGCGGTAACCGTGCGCCTCGAGCACTCGGGTGATGATGGCCATGCCAAAGCTGGGGTGGTCCACATAGGCATCTCCGCAGATGTAGACAAAGTCGCACTGATCCCAGCCGCGGGCTTCCATGTCCGCGCGGGTCACGGGTAGAAACTTCTCGCGGCCCGGGCGCCACGGGCGTGCGTTGCCGGCGGTGCTTGCGCCCGCGCTCGCTTTGGCGTCCGCGCTGGAGCGGGCTTTGACGCGCTTGCCGGCGGCGCCTGCGTTGGTGTTCGTGTTGGCGCTTGCCTTCTTGGGCGCGGGGCTCTTCGCGCGAGTCGCCTTCTTGGAGGACGGGGCCTTGCGGGGACGGCCCGTGCCCTCGGCGCGCGACGGCTTGCAGGATGGGTTCTTGGTCTGCTTTGGCATGGAGCTCGCTTTCCTTGCAGGTTGAATGCTACAAGGATACGACAGCCGCGCCGTCGCTTGCACCGCATGGGCGTCTCACGCAAAACGGATATAGGCGGCGAGCGTTGGGACATGATGGACCGTCCGGCGCCTGCGGTCCTGAAGATGGGGCTGCCAGTGCTTGGCGGGGTTGCTTGCTTTTTGGCAGGGCGCTCGCGATGCGGTTAGTCCGTGAGCTGAAGGTCGATCGCGCCGGGAAGCTTCGTCAGAGACGGAAGCACCGCGGTGCAAAGACCTTCGATCTCCGGCGTGGGGGCGTTGTAGTCCGGAACCATGAAAACGGTCATGCCTGCTGCCGCCGCGGCGCGGATGCCGTTGAAGGAGTCTTCCACGGCGCCGCATTCGCGCGCGGCGACATCCAGGCGTTTGGCGGCGGTGAGGTAGACGTCCGGGGCGGGCTTGGGATGTGCGATGTCCTCGTGGAAAACGGTTGCATCGAAAGCGTCTGCCAGGTCAAAGTGCTCCAGGCAGAACAGCGCGCGGTCGCGTTCGCTGGAGGTCGCCAGGGCGCACTTGAGGCCGCGCTGGTGCACGGCGCCGATGGCCTCGCGCGCTCCGGGCTTGAGTTCAAGCTGGTCGATCCAGGTGTCTCCGTAGATCTGGTTGCGTCGCGCGAAGAGGCGATCGGTAAGCGCGGGGTCGCCGAACTCATCATCGATCATGGTGTGGGCGGTTTTCATGGAGAGGCCTACGAATGCGTGCAGGATGCGCTCGGGAATCTCGATGCCCAATTCCGACGCTGCCGCGCGCCAGGAGGCCTGGCTTATGCGCTCGGTGTCGATGAGGGTCCCGTCCATGTCGAAGATGATGGCTTGCATGCCCGTCCTTTCGGGTGGCGCGCGTTGTGCGCGATGTGCTCTTTGCAGCATGGTAGCAGGTTGAGCTACCGCGGGCTCGCTTTACGCCGTAGCCTTTCGTACGGGTGCTCGGGGGTTTGCTTGGGAGCAGCTTTGGCGCGCGCAATTCTTAAGGATAGTTGCATCGTTTTTGAAAAGTGCTTTGTATACAAGAATTGTAGCAATTGATAGTCAACGCCTGTTTCCCCTGAATCCTGGGTGCTACTCGAGGAAATCCGAAATCGATGCAATTATCTTTAAGAATTGCGTGCCGTCACAGGTTGTCTGTCGGTTACTTTTGCCTTGCGTTGCCCATAAGGGGCTGCTCTCAGTCTCTGTTGTCCGCGTATATCGCTCAATAACACGCCCTTTCTTTCAAAATGCTCACGCCAATCTATCTTTGAATATGTGAATAACTGCAGGTAGATACCATTAAACGATGAGCTGTACCCGTTTGCCGCTTGCGCGGTCCAAGCGGTTTTAGTCTGGCTTAGGGTTTTGGATATGGGGGTGTTGAGAATGGAGAAGGTGCTTTGCGACATATCGGCGTTGAGGTTCTATCGCGTCCCACCGCGATACCTTTACATGATGCCGAACCTACCCGACTTCGATACGCCGTTTGGTCGCAGCGAGCTGCGCGGAAGTCCAACGGTGTCGGAGGTGTTTGGCCTGCTGATCCATGTGCTAGACATCAAGAGGAGCCTTTTGCACTCTACGCTTGTCAAGCCGCACCGATGGGACGGCCCGCTGTTCACGGGCTCGATTCTCGAGAGCCCGCACGATGTTTCCGTGACCTCGCCACTGCTTACGCTGCTCATGCTGGCATATCGCTTCTCGCCAATCCAGCTTGCAATGCTGCTCTATGAGTTCGTAGGGAAGTTTACGTTCTTTACCCCCACGCATATGCTTGAGGAAGCGTGTAAGGGTCTGCCTCCCGCGCCTGGGTGGGAGTTTGATGGTGGATGGAAGATGGTGCGTGATGCCAAGGGGAGCCCAAGCGCGCTCTGGCAGAGGCCGCCTTTGCTGACCATGGATCAAGCGAGCGAGCTTATCGATAGGGGGAAGGGCGTTCGCGGAAGACGGAAGCTTGCCCAGGCGATGCGTTATGTGACAGGAGTGACGCGAAGCCCGTTCGAGGCTTGCGCTTCCATGCTGCTCTGTGCGCCGCGCCGTCTTGGCGGGCGCGGCTTTGGCGGGATGCAGAACAACTTCAGGATCGATTTAAGCGAGGATGCGCGTACGATATGCGACCTTTCGCACGCGGAGGGCGATCTTACGTGGCCCGCGACGACCTGCCATCCTACAACGATAGTCGAGTGCCAGGGCGGAATGATCCATGGCGGTGCAGAGGCTTCTGAGAGCGACGATGACCGGGCACTTGCGTTGGAGAATATGGGCATCGATGTGGTGCGGATCACCTATAAGCAGATAAGCGACGAGGATAAGTTCGAATTGCTCTCATCGCATCTGGGTGCGAAGCTTGGTATTCGCCAGCGTCCGCCTAGCGGGAGGATGGCCGATGCTGAAAAGATGCTAAGGCAGACAATATTGACCGATTGGTCGGTGCTGGATGGTTGATGCAGCGAGCCATCCGCTTCGGCGTTGCCGCTCCGCTTCTTATTAGGGTTTGGGGCGTCTTTAGCGGTAGTCATTTGAATTCCCGCTGGGAATCGCGCGCAATTCTTAAGGATAGTTGCATCGTTTTTGAAAAGTGCTTTGTATATAAGAATTGTAGCAATCTATTCCATATGCTTGCTCGCTACTGAAGTCGAGGCGCTACTCGAGGAAAACCAAAATCGGTGCAATTATTCGCGAGAACTGCGCAGGCTTGTCCGCGAGTGGCGAGCCGAAAGAGCCCGAATCGGCACAAGAAAGGCCCCTTTCTAGGAGAAAGGGACCTGGAGCAACGGGCGTGCGGGCGGCTGTTGTCTGGAATGTCGCCTCGCGCTAAAGCAGGGTCCCGTAGCGACGCACATAAAGCGCCTTGACCGCGCCGCAGAGTAGCAGGTAGAGCGCCATGCACGCAAAGAGCAGTCCAAAGAAGGGCAGCGGTAGCGGGCTCAGGCCAAGTGCCGCCCCCAGGCCGGGCACGTAGGGAAGCGCGGTCACCACGGCGACGCCGGCGAGCGTGAGCACGGTGAGCGAGGCGGCGGGACGGCTGCCCGCAAAGGGGACGTGTTCGGTGCGCAGCATGTGAAGCACAAAGGTCTGGGTCCACATGGACTCGACAAACCAACCGCTCTGGAACACCGCGGCGAACAGGGCGATCTGCGCGGGATCGGTTAGCTGCGCGAAGGGCGCCCCCACCACCATGGGGCAGATGATGAAGAACATCGCGGCGTAGGTGAGGATGTCGAAGACGGAGCTGGTGGGGCCCAGCCAAAGCATGAACGAGACAATGGACTTGGCGTCCCAGGTCTTGGGCTCGCGCAGGAACTCCTCGTCAACGTTGTCCCAGGGGATCGCGGTGCAGGAGACGGTGTAGGCTACTCCCAAAAGCAGCAGTTGCAGGGCGGTCATGGGCAAAAACGGCAGGAAGGCGCTGGCGACCAGCACGGAGAATACGTTGCCAAAGTTGGAGCTCGCGGTGGTCTTGATGTACTTGATGGTGTTGCCGTAGGTGCGGCGCCCCTCCATGATGCCGCGTCCTAGGACCATGAGGTCCTTTTTGAGCAAGATGATGTCGGCGGACTCCTTGGCGATGTCCACGGCGGTGTCCACGGAGATGCCGCAGTCGCTGGCGCGCATGGCCGCGGCGTCGTTGATGCCGTCCCCCATAAAGCCCACGGTGTGCCCGCCCTGCTCGCGCAGCGCGCTTACCACGCGCTGCTTCTGCAGGGGGGAGAGCTTGGCGAACAGCTGGCACTCTTCGGCGCGGGTGGCGAGCTCTTCGTCGGTGAGGCCGTCCACTTCGCTGCCCAGCAGCATGCCGGAGGGGTCGATGCCCACCTTGCGGCACACCGCCGCCGCGACGCCCTCGTTGTCGCCGGTAAGGACCTTGACGCCTACGCCGTATTCGGCCAGGCGCGCGACGGCTGCGGCGGCGCTCTCCTTGGGCGGATCGAGAAACGCCAGGTAGCCTATGAGCACCATGTCGCTTTCATCGGCGGTCGAGAAGGAGCCGACGGGGCGGGGGTTGGTCTTCTGCGCCACGGCGACCACGCGCATGCCGTCGTCGTTGAAGTCGCGGACGCGCTCGAGCACGCGTTCCCGCAGATCGTCGGTGAGCGGGCGCACCTGCTCGTCGTACTCCACGCAGGTGCAGATGTCCAGCACCTCTTCTACGGCGCCCTTGGTGATCAACTGGGTCTTGCCGCTGCGGTCGGCGACGACAACGCTCATCAGGCGACGTTCGAAGTCGAAGGGGATCTCGTCCACCTTGGTGTAGCGCTCGCCCATGCCCGCCTGCGCGGGATCGGCCGCTGCCAGCTCATCCATCTTCTCGATTACGGCGACGTCGATAAGGTTCTTCAATCCCGTCTGGAAGAAGCTGTTGAGGTAGGCGTGGCGCAGCACGCGGTCGTCATCGCGGCCGTGCACGTCCATGTGGCGCTCCAAGATAACCTTGTCCTGGGTGAGGGTGCCGGTCTTGTCGGTGCACAGCACGTCCATGGCGCCCAGGTTCTGGATGGCGTTGATGTTCTTCACGATCACGTCCCGGCGCGACATGTTGGTGGCGCCGCGGGCCAGGCAGGTGGTCACTATGACGGGCAGCATCTGCGGGGTGATGCCCACCGCGATGGAGATGGAGAACAGCAGCGCGTCCAGCCAGTCGCCCTTGGTAATGCCGTTCACCACAAAGACGATGGGGCACATGATCAGCATGAACGCCACCAGTACGCGCGACACCGCCGCCACGCCGACGTCGAAGCTGGTGCGCGTGGGCTTGACCTCCAGGGCGCGGGCGACCTTGCCCAGATAGGTGTGCTTGCCGGTGCACAGCACCACGGCGGTAGCCGATCCGCTCTGCACGGTGGTGCCGGAGAACGCGATGTTTGTGCAGTCGTCGATGGCGATCGAGGTTCCGCGGCCGTGGTATTCGATCTCGACGGGCTCGGCCGTCTTCTCAACGGGCTCGCTCTCGCCGGTGAGCGCCGCTTGGGTCACAAACAGGTCCTTGGCGGTGATGATGCGCACATCGGCAGGGATCATGTCGCCGGCGGAGAGCTTCACGATATCGCCGGGCACCACGTCTTCCATGGGGATCTCGCGCCCCGCGTCCTCGCCGCGGATCACGCAGCAGGTGGTGGTTACCATGTTCTTGAGGGCGCTGGCGGCGCTCTCGCTCTTGGACTCCTGCGTGTAGCGAAGCACGCCGGAGATCAGCACCATGATGCCGATGATGATGGCGGTGGAGGGGTCTGCCTCGCCGGGCGCCGCCATGACCACGTTGGTGTAGACGGAGACCGCCGCTAGCGCCGCCAAGATCAGCGTGAACGGGCTCGCAAAAGCAGCGGCGACGCGCTTGAACTTGGGCTCGTGGCGCTCTTCCTCCACCACGTTCTTACCGTAGACGCCGGTGAGGTCGCGGGCAAGCTCGGGGTCCAGGCCGGCCTCGCCGGTATCGAGCTGGCCAAAGACATCGCCGGGGCGGTGGGTCGCCGCAAAGACCACCAGACGGTCGAGTTCGCTGGTCTGAACGTTCTTCTGCTGGCGGCGCAGCTGGTGGAGCTGATGAATCGTGCGGGTCAACTTGGACATATCGCACCTCCTAATCCTCGCGCCAACGCCGGCTCGTCCCCGTGTCGAGCGGGGCGGCGCATCGGCGCACGTGATGGTCGCAGCGCGGTGGCTGCCTGGTGGCTGGGCTTGGCTCCGTAGCCGGTCGACAACGTGCCACAAACGGCGGCCGGGCGGTGTAACGGATGCTCGGTGCACCGCATCTCGCGGACGCACGCGTACCCTACGGATTTAGTTGGTGGATGCTATCAGCACATCGATTGCGTTACAGTGTCTCGAATTCGGCGTGCTTCGATTAAGGCGTTTTTGGACGAGGAGCCTTCGAACAGGAATTATTAGCTTGGCGGTCCTTTGGGCAAAGCTTCTTTGGACGAGGAATCCTTATTGTGGCCTCGCTTTAACGTGGCCTCACCTTAAGCGCACGCGTTGGAGGCATGCCATGCGCGCAATCGATAGCCGGCATCGCCGGATCTACTACTGGGAACGTCCATGGCTGCACCTCCTTGTGCTTGGGCCGAGGCCTCTTGAATAACCTGCTGGCAGTATAGGTATGAACCTGTACTTGTCAACGGTATTATCTCTAACATCCGTCGCTTTTCTTTGACAACACGGTTTCGAAACGCCATATACAGGTCGTCGACACGCTTTGCCCAAACTCTCTTTACAGGGGCCTTACAAATGGGCCTTTCGATGGGTCGCCGGAATCGCGCATGCGCCTTGTCTAGACGCTAGCGGGCTAAAGCTACGCGTGCGAAGGATGAGCCGGGGCATACCGTGGGTGTCGCCTGGGGACATATCTGGGTATGCGTTGGGCGTGCGCCGGGCATGTGCGCCATTTTAAGAGAACAGACGTTAACAAATCGTGTCCCTCTCTTAGACGCGTGCGCATGGGGTAGTATGGTGCGGTACAACAACGGCGGCGCCGTCCCGCGCGACGCCACAACGGCGGCGCCTCGCGCGGCGTCACAAAGGAAGCGAAGGTAATGAAGCGAGCACGGCAGATATCCGAGTCCATCGAGCTCGGCATCATCCTCTCCCTGGTGGGCGGCTTTATGGACGTGTACTCCTACATGGGTCGCGACCAGGTCTTCGCCAACGCTCAGACCGGCAACATCCTGCTGTTCGGCGTGCATCTGTCGCAGGGCGACCTCGACCTGTCCGTACGCTACCTGTTTCCCGTGGTGTCTTTCGCGCTGGGCATCATGCTGGCGGACATGATCCATGCTCGCGTGGGCAGCGTGTTTCATTGGCGCCAGGTCTCCATCTTCATCGAGGCGCTGATCCTTTTGGGCGTGGCGTTCATGGGGCCCAATCTCAACCTGCTGGCAAACAGCCTCACCTCGTTCGCGTGCGGCATGCAGGTGGAATCATTCCGCAAAATACATGGACGAGGAATCGCCACCACCATGTGCATAGGCAACCTGCGCAGCGCTCTTCAAAATGTGGACGATTATATCCTCAACCATGAGCGTGGCTTCCTTATCAACGCACTGCTCTACGCCGGCGTCATCGCGTGCTTTGTGCTGGGTGCGGTGCTGGGCAACTGGTCGCTCGAGCGCTGGGGCCTGCAGTCCATCGCCATCTGCACGCTGCTGCTGTTTGTGGCGTTTGGCATAATGTTTATCGATCGCGAGCACCCCGGCGATCGCGGCCACGGCCACCATGGCCACCACGATCACGGCAAGCGTTAACCGGTGCCAATAGCACTTCAGCGCCCAGCAGGCTACGTTCACGGGATTCACGCCCCGTGAACCAATTTACGTTGCCGTAGCGATATAGAATGTAAAACGTTGGCGGGACCACCGCGCGCCCGGCATGCTGCAAGCCCGCGGCTGCGCCCAAACAGCGGCGCACCCAAACGGCTGCGCCCAAACGGCGCCGCGCTCCCCACGTATCTATGCACGGAGGCAACATCATGGCTAATCGCATCGTTCTCAACACCATCTCCTATCATGGCGCCGGCGCCATCGCGGAGATTCCCGGCGAGCTGCAGCGCCGCGGCTACAAGAAGGTCTTTGTCTGCACCGACCCCGATCTGGTGAAGTTCGGCGTCGCCGCCAAGGTTACCGACCTGCTCGATGGGGCCGGCATCGCCTACAGCGTCTACTCCGACATCAAGCCCAACCCCACCATCCAGAACGTTACCGACGGCGTCGAGGCCTTCAAGGCTGCCGAGGCCGATTCCATCGTCACCATCGGCGGCGGCTCCGCCATGGACACCGCCAAGGCCATCGGCGTCATCATCGCCAACCCCGAGTTTGCCGACGTGCGCTCGCTGGAGGGCGTCGCTCCCACCAAGAACCACGCCGTGTTCACCATCGCCGTGCCCACCACCGCCGGCACCGCCGCGGAGGTCACCATCAACTACGTCATCACCGACGTCGAGAAGGTCCGCAAGTTCGTCTGCGTCGACACCAACGACGCCCCCGAGGTCGCCGTGGTCGATCCCGAGATGATGGCCACCATGCCCGCCGGCCTCACCGCCAGCACCGGTATGGACGCGCTCACCCACGCCATCGAGGGCTACACCACCAAGGGCGCTTGGGAGATGAGCGACATGTTCCATCTCAAGGCCATCGAGCTCATCTCTAAGAACCTGCGCGACGCCGTGGCAGAGGCCAAGAGCGGCGTGCCCGGATCTGGCCGCGAGGGCATGGCGCTCGCCCAGTACATCGCCGGCATGGGCTTCTCCAACGTCGGCCTGGGCGTCGACCACTCCATGGCCCACACCCTCTCCGCGCACTTCGACACCCCGCACGGCGTCGCCTGCGCCATGCTGCTGCCCATCGCCATGGAGTTCAACAAGCCCGTCGTGACCGAGCGCCTGGCCCAGGTAGCCGTCGCCATGGGCGTCGACACCACCGATATGAGCACCGATGAGGCCGCCGACGCCGCCATCGCCGCTGTCAAGCAGCTCTCCGTCGACGTGCAGATTCCCACCGTCTGCGAGGCCATCACCGAGGACGAGCTGGACACCCTCACCAAGGACGCCATGGCAGACGCCTGCTTCCCGGGTAACCCCCGCGAGGCCACCTATGACGACGTCATGGGCATGTTCCGCCAGATCATGAAGTAGACCGCCTGGAGCAGTCTGTTCATCCTTCTGCTTCGACAGTCCGTCTTTTAGCAACGGCAAAGGCGCCGCGAGCACATCTTCGCTCGCGGCGCCTTTTTGCGTTTTTGGACGAGGAGGAGCACCTCGCGTCTCTATCCTGCCTGCAGTTACTTCTCAGCCGCCACCGCGGTGCCCCCGCCAAGAACCACGTCGCCTTGGTAGACAACCACGGCCTGGCCCGGGGCGATCGCGCGCTGCGGCTGGTCGAACACCACACGGTAGCTGCCTGGATTATCGCCGCGCATCAGGCGGGCCGGTTGGTCTTGCTGGTGGTAGCGCACCTTGGCGGTCACGGGCACGCCGGCCTCGCCCGCGCGATCAAGCGCCGCCTCCATACGGCTGGCGGGTGCGCTCCAAATCCAATCGTCCGCAACCAGCGCGCGCGACATCAAGTCCTCGCTCTCGCCCAAAACAATGCGGTTTGCCTGCGGGTCCACGGACGTCACAAACACGGGGTGCGCCAGCGCCACGCCCAGGCCCTTGCGCTGGCCTATGGTGTAGCGGATGGCGCCGTGGTGGCGGCCCAGCACCTCGCCTGCGGCGTTGACAATGTCGCCCTCGGGTAGCGCCTGCCCGCGGCGCAGCTCTATGAACGTGGCGAAGTCGTTGCCCGGCACAAAGCAGATGCCCTGGCTGTCGCGCTTCTGCGCGTTGACAAAGCCCTGCTCCTTGGCGATGCGGCGCACGTCGCGCTCCTTGACAAGGCCTCCCAGTGGAAACAACGTGCGGGCGAGGCGCTCCTGCGTGAGCGAATACAGCACATAGCTCTGCTCCTTGGAGGTATCCACGCCTTTTTTGAGCAGATAGATGCCCTTGCCTGCGGCGTCGTCGCTTGCGAGGGTCTCGCCGTCCTCGTCCACGTGAACAACCTGCGCGTAGTGCCCGGTCGCAATGTAGTCGCATCCCATCTGGTCGGCGAAGTCCAGCAGCGCGCCAAACTTCATCACGCGGTTGCACAGCACGCAGGGGTTGGGGGTGAGGCCGTGCTCATAGGCGGTGACAAAGCGCTCGATCACATCGCGGTCAAAGGCTTCGCGGCAGTCGATCACACGGTGCTCAAAGCCCAGTCGCTGGGCGATGGCGCGCGCGTCCTCGATGTCCGCCACGTTGTTGCAGGCTCTGCCCTCGCCGCGCCCCGCGCAACCCGCGTCGTACAGGCGCATGGTGGCGCCAACGCATTCGTACCCCTGCTGAAGCAGCAGGTAGGCGGTCACGCTGGAGTCGACGCCGCCGCTCATGGCGACCAACACGCGCTTCTTGCGGCCGGTTCCGTTCGTTGCGGCTGCTGCGGCGGCTGCGTTGGTCGCGGCAGGCGCGTCGTTTGCGGTGCTGTTTGCGGACAAGGTGGGGGAGAGGGTCATACGGGCCTTTCTCATAAAACGTGCGGGATGCCTGTTAAGGGTACCAGTTGAGTCTACTCGCTGAACAGCGGGGTGGACAGGTAGCGCTCGCCGGTGTCGGGCATGATGGCGACAATGGTCTTGCCGGCGTTCTCCGGCTTGCGGGCAAGTTCAAGGGCGGCGTGCAGGGCGGCGCCGGAGGAGATGCCAACCAGCACTCCCTCCTCATGTCCCAGTCGACGGCCCGCGGCGAACGCGTCCTCTGCGGCCACGGGCATGATCTTGTCGTAGATAGACGTGTCGAGCGCCTCCGGCACAAAGCCGGCGCCGATGCCCTGGATCTTGTGGGGGCCGGGCTTGCCGCCGGACAGCACGGGCGAGTCGGCGGGTTCAACGGCAACAACCTCTACCTGCGGGTTTTGCTTCTTGAGGTAGCGGCCGGTGCCGGTGATGGTGCCGCCGGTGCCCACGCCGGCAACCAGGATGTCGACCTTGCCGTCGGTGTCCTCCCAAATCTCCGGACCCGTGGTCGCCTCATGGATGGCGGGGTTGGCGGGGTTCACAAACTGGCCGGCGATCATGCTCTTGGGGGTCTCGCGCGCCAGCTCCTCGGCCTTGGCGATAGCGCCCTTCATGCCCAGCGGGCCCTCGGTCAGCACCAGCTCGGCGCCGTAGCCGCGCATAAGCTGGCGGCGTTCCACGCTCATGGTCTCGGGCATGGTGATGATCAGGCGGTAGCCGCGGGCGGCGGCGACGCTGGACAGGCCTACGCCGGTGTTGCCGCTGGTGGGCTCGATGATGGTGTAGCCGTCGTTGCGACGGATCTTGCCCGTGCGCTCCGCCTCGTCCAACATCGCCTTGGCGATGCGGTCCTTGGCGGAACCCGCGGGGTTGAAGTACTCAAGCTTTACCAGCACGCGCGCGGCCAGGTTGTCCGTCGCCTCGATGTTGGTGACCTCCAGCAGCGGGGTATGTCCGATAAGCTGGTCGATCGAAGTGTATACCTTGCTCATGAGAGCCTCCTTCTTGCAATAGCTGCGTGCACGGGTCGTGCGACTTGGCTATAAATCCTATAACCCACATGAATAGTATGGAAAAGTCGACGTCGATAGTTAACTTTATACATATATCCCTGTCAAGCATCCGAAAGCGCTCGCCGGCAAATGAGACTGCATGTTAACAAAAATACCTTGTCAGAGGTACTTTTTTAACCGCGGCGGCGCGTGGGCAATCTGTGTACTTCGCTCTATCCATTCATCTGGAATAAAACCCCTCTTGTCCGGGTTTTTGCAACGTCCACCGCGCCGCCGACGGATAGGAGCGCCACTTTCGCAGCGGTCTGCTAGGATAAGGCTACCAATCACGTCGGAAGGTGGAAGTAATGCTGGTATCCACAAAGGGACGCTACGCGCTGCGCGTTATGGTCGATCTTGCGGAGCATCAGGGCGAGGGGCGTATCCCCTTGAAGAAGATCGCGGAGCGCCAGGGCGTCTCCGAGAAGTATCTGGAAAACATCTTGGCGACCTTGGTCCGCAACGGCATGTTGTCCGGTATGCGCGGCAAAGGCGGCGGCTATCGTCTTACGCGCAACCCGTCTGATTACAGCGCGGGGGAGATCCTGCGTCTTACCGAGGGCAGCTTAGCCCCGGTTTCCTGCCTGGATGGTACGTGCAGCGGTTGCGAGCGCGCGGCAGATTGCCCTACGGTGGGGATGTGGTCCAAGCTGGACAGCATGATTACCGGCTACCTGGATAGCGTCACCATCGAGGATTTGCGCTGCTCGCCGCGCGGCATCGACTACGTGATCTAGCGTCTGACAGCGCAGGCGGGTGCGTGCTTGCTACCGCTGGCTTCGCTTTAACAACTGAATGCATGGAAGCGGGCCCTTGGGGGTCCGCTTTTCTGTGCCCGGCTAACGATCGGTGCGTCTTTCGACGCGTACCCTTGCGCACTTGTTGAGGATAATTGCATCGATTTCCGCTACCCCCAATGTATACCTTGCGCCCCCAAGCCGCTCTACCTTAGGCGAAGCGCGGCGTATGTGGCGTCTACTGTGCAAAACCTGAAATCGATGCAATTATCCTCAAGAACTGCACAGGTAAATCGAGCCGGTCCTTCGCGGGTGACCGAAACGCCTTCTTGCGCGGGACATCTCAGGCGCCGTTCGCATTTGTGGAAAGTAAATGAACCAAATTCTCAAGGAGTTCAATTCCGGACCGTGCTATGCTCCCAACTAAATTGAACTTTGCCTCTAAATTGAACCAAGCAAAGAGGTCCAACAACAAGAGCGCCGTTCAAATTGAACTATTGGAGGTCAACGTGGCCAATACCATATTCAGCGATCGCTTAGTACAGGCTTTGGAGCACCGCGGCATGCGCCAGTCGGACCTTATCCGTATCGCGGCTCAGCAGGGCATCAAACTTGGAAAAAGCCAGGTCAGCCAGTATGTAAGCGGCAAGACGATGCCCCGGGCGGACGTGGTGCGCGATATCGCGTCAGTGTTGGGCGTGGACCAGGAATGGCTTGTAGGCCAAGAAGGGCGGGCGGCCGATCCTTCGGCGTCTACGGCACAGGCCCCCGCGGCATCGCCGCCGGCGGGCGCATCGGCAAACGGCGCCACGTCCGTCGCCGTTGCCTCAGCGGCCGCAGCTCCAGAACCCGGAGCCCCCGCACCCGGCCCCGCCACCGCAGAGCAAGCCTCAATAAGCGAGGCGGCTGCAGGCGATGCCGTGCCACCCGCCACCCCTACGCAACCCACCCAGCAGCAACCCACAAGGAGCACCCCCATGCGCGAGTTCAAAAAGTCCTCCAAGCTCGATAACGTTCTATACGATGTCCGCGGCCCCGTGGTCGACGAGGCCAGCCGCATGGAGGCGGAGGGCCTTCGCATCCTCAAGCTCAACATCGGCAACCCCGCGCCCTTCGGCTTCCGCACCCCGGACGAGGTGGTACAGGACATGCGTCACCAACTGCCGGACTGCGAGGGCTATTCCGACTCCAAGGGCCTTTTCTCCGCGCGCAAGGCCATCATGCAGTACGCGCAGCTCAAGCACATCCCCAACGTGGACATGGACAGCATCTACACCGGCAACGGCGTGTCCGAGCTCATCAACCTGTGCATGCAGGCGCTGCTCGACACGGGTGACGAGATCTTGATCCCCAGCCCGGACTATCCGCTGTGGACCGCGTGCGCCACGCTCTCCGGCGGCACGCCCGTGCACTACATCTGCGACGAGGAGGCGGAGTGGTACCCGGACCTCAAGGACATCGAGTCCAAGATCACCCCGCGCACCAAGGCCATCGTCATCATCAACCCCAACAACCCCACGGGCGCCCTGTACCCGCGCGAGGTGCTGGAGGGCATCGTCGAGATCGCGCGCAAGCACCAGCTCATGATCTTCTCCGATGAGATCTACGACCGCCTGGTCATGGACGACCTGGAGCACGTCTCCATCGCCTCGCTCGCGCCCGACCTGTTCTGCATCACGTTCTCCGGCCTGTCCAAGAGCCACATGATCGCCGGCTACCGCATCGGCTGGATGGTGCTCTCCGGCAACAAGCGCTGCGCGCGCGACTTCATCACGGGCATCAACATGCTGTCCAACATGCGCCTGTGCTCCAACGTGCCGGCGCAGTCCATTGTGCAGACGGCGCTGGGCGGGCACCAGTCCGTCAAGGGCTACGTGGTGCCGGGCGGCCGCATCTACGACCAGCGCGAGTACGTCTACAAGGCGCTCAACGAGATCCCGGGCATCACCGCGGTCAAGCCCAAGGCGGCCTTCTACATCTTCCCCAAGATCGACGTCAAGAAGTTCAACATCACCAACGACGAGCAGTTCGCGCTCGACCTGCTGCATGAGAAGCGCGTCCTCATCGTGCCGGGCAAGGGATTCAACTGGCACAAGCCCGACCACTTCCGTGTGGTCTACCTGCCCCGCATGGGCGTTCTGCGCGAGTGCATGGAGGACCTCGCGGACTTCATGGCCCACTACCGCCAGGCCTAACCCGGACGTACAGGAGGGGGCAGGCACCGGCGCCGCCTCTCTCTTACATAGCCGCACCCGGCTTTTACGGCTGGGCGCGGTTTTTTGTTTTTGGACGAGGGCGGGGGTGCATTTGGACGAAGAGGGGCAGAGGCGCCGTACGAGCCTCCGGCGTCTGCGTGCGAACCTGCAAGTTCCTGTATACGCTGTGAAGCCACACCTTCTGCATGTAATTTCGCCGTGGCGCGCATACACTAATGAGCGGCCGAAAGGCCCAAGCTGGCGCGGCGAGGAGAATGCCGTGCCCGTTATCAATCAGCGGCCAATCAGAGTACATCAGAGCAACGTCTAAGAGCAGTCCCACGCGCATGCAGCGGGGCCAATCGCAGCCCGTACGTCGGGCGCAACGTATTTGAACGCAATGGGAAGGCCGCCCAACACGCGCGGAAGCGCAGGAGGAAACATGTCTGAGATCAACGAGACTGTAGAGACCATGGACGAGAACGTAGAGACCATCGAGACCGTTGAGACCGCTGCCGAGGCAGTGGAGGAGACCGCCGGCGAGCAGGTTGCCGCCGAGACCGAGAACGAGACCGAGGCTGTCGTCGAGGCCGAGTCCGTCGAGGCTTCCGAGGATGCCGTTGAGGCCGAGGAGCCCAACACCGACGACGAGCTGTTTGATAAGGCCAACCGCGCCGCCCGCCTGCTGCGCGCCCGTCGCGCCGTGATGGGTCGCGAGGCTGAGGCCCGTGCCGCCCGCATGGAGGACCTCAAGCGCGCCCTCAAGCTCCTGGAGCTCAAGCCCAAGATGGAGCAGAAGGAGATGGCCGACCTGCTGGGCATGCGTCTGCGCGAGCTGGACGCCCTGCTGGCCGAGGCCGAGGCTGCGGACATCGTGGCCCGCGTCGAGCCCGCCGACGAGCCCGATATGCGCAAGGTTATTGTCTACACCGGTGAGGACGCCGTCGCCCGCGTTGGCGTGCTCGCTAAGAAGCAGGACAAGCTGGTTCCCAGCCTTGACGACGAGGAGACCGAGCAGCTGCTCGCCCTGCTGAGCAAGGTCATCGACCCCCTGACCGCTATGGGTCTGGACAATGATGACGATCGCGGCGGCCGTGGCGGCTTTGGCGGCCGCGGTGGCGACCGTGGTGGCCGCGGCGGCTTTGGCGGCCGTGACGACCGTGGTCCCCGTCGCGATGACCGTGGCCCGCGCCGCGACTTCGACCGCGGTGGCGACCGTGGCGGTCGCGGTGGCTTCGGCGGCCGCGATGACCGTGGTCCGCGTCGTGACGATCGCGGCCCCCGTCGTGATTTCGATCGCGGTGGCCGCGGCGGCTTTGGCGGCCGTGACGATCGCGGTCCGCGCCGCGACTTCGACCGTGGTCCCCGTCGCGATGACCGTGGCTTTGGTGGCCGCGGTGGCGACCGTGGCGGCCGCGGCGGCTTTGGTGGCAAGCGCTACTAAGCCTTCCGCTCACGCGCCTGCGCCCGCAAGCCAGCATCGCGTCGCCTACGCATAGAGCGAAAGCCCTTTGCCAGGCTTCTTAAAAGCAAAACGGATCCGGAGCATTAACGCTTCGGGTCCGTTTTTTCATGCGTCTTTGGACGAGGAATCTTGTTGGCGCCGTGTGCCTACCGTCTATTCAGTCTTTTCGTGCCGACCCATTGCGTTCATGAGATCGGATCCTTCCCGTAATACCTCCAATCGCAAGATCGTACACACGTTCGATCGATACAATGACATGATCGAACACGCGTTCTTTCATGGGAGGGGATATGGACGGGTCCCAGGACTACTACGATGCCAGCTCCCTAGACTCCATCTACAGCTACGCCAAAAAGCTCGAGGGCAAGACGCTGCGCACGGCGTGCCATCTGGCCGCCATCGATGACCCGCATCGCCGCAAGGGCTCGTTTGGCAACGCAATCGAAGAGTATTACTTCCACTATGACATCAACAGCTCTGCGGATCCGGATTTCGCGCAGGTGGAGACAGAGCTTAAGACCACGCCGCTTCGCCGCAAGAAAAACGGCGAGCTCTCCGCCAAGGAGCGCTTGGTCATCAGCATGATCAACTATATGAGCGTGGTGGACGAGACCTGGGAGACAAGCTCGGTCCAAAAGAAGCTCAGCAAGATCCTGCTCATCGCCTATGAATACGATAAAGACCTCAACCCCGTGGACTTCTTTGTCGATCTGGTAGAGCTTTGGGGCATTCCGCCAGAGGACGTGCCCGTGTTTCGCCGCGACTGGAATACCGTGGTCGAAAAGATCCGCCAGGGCAAGGCGCATGAGCTTTCCGGCTCTGATACGTTCTATCTAGAGGCGGCGACAAAGGCCGCGTCCAGCAAGGTCCGCAGGCCGCAGCCGTTCTCGTCCATTCCCGCAAAGCCGCGCGCGTGGGCCATCAAGCCTGCGTACATGACGGCGATCTTCAATAGCATGTTGGACGCAAAGGCGATCGAGCGGCGAGAGGGGGAGGGCGACCTTGACCTTGAACATCTTGTCCGCTCTCGCTTTGAGCCCTACTTTGGCCTTACGGAAGAGGAGCTGGGCGAGCACTGCGGCTACCTCCATAATGGGCGCCGCAAACCCAAGAACCTGTGCGCGCTCATCACCAAGCATATTCTGGGCGTGGACCAGAACGCCAAGATCGCTGAGTTCGAGAAGGCTGGCATCAAGACCAAGACCATCCGCCTAAAGCGCGACGGGGTGCCCAAAGAGTCGATCTCCTTCCCAACGTTTGATTACTTCGACCTGGTGGCTCGTCCGTTTGAGGAGAGCGACTTTAGAGAGTACCTGCGTAGCAAGTACCTCTTTGTCATCTATAAAGAGGACGAGGAAACTCGCGGCCGCTACCTGCTTTCGGAAGTCCTCTTTTGGCAGATGCCCGATAAAGACCTGCTAGAAGCGCAGCGTTGTTATGAGGAGATGCGCCGCCGCGTCGCCATGGGCCGTGCGGACTGGTCGGTTAAATCCAGTGAGAACCGCTGCTGCCACGTTCGTCCCCACGGGCGCAACAAGGCAGACGTTCTACCCACGCCGGCGGGCAAGCCAGAAACAAAAAAGTGTTTTTGGATCAATGCTCGCTATATAGGCGAAGAGATCGATAGAGTAAGGCGGGAAACGATCTCAGGGGCGTCCGGCACCCTTACGGCCAGCGGCACCCGCGCGGTCCACGGCTCCACCGTGGCCCAAGGCGTCGCCACCGCGCACGGCGCCGGCGCATGCAACCCGCCCGCGCAGCCAAGCACCTCTGCAGTTGATAGGAGTTATGTGACAAAGAACGTCATTCGAGTGGCCGAGCTTTTCGCCGGCGTTGGAGGCTTCCGCCTGGGTCTGGAGGGCTATAGCGACCCCGCGCATCCGGAGTTCGCCATGCCGTCCGCAGGCCCCTTCAAAACCATCTGGGCCAATCAGTGGGAGCCGCCGGGAACTCCAACGCGCCAGTTCGCCGCCAAGTGCTATCGCGAGCGCTTCGGCGAGGATTCCCTCATCAATGAGGACATCAACAAGGTGCTCGACGCTTATGAGGCAGGCACCATAGACATCCCGGACGTCGACATGGTGGTCGGCGGCTTCCCCTGCCAGGACTACTCGGTGGCAAAGCCGCTGTCTCAGGCAAGTGGCATAGTTGGCAAGAAGGGCGTGCTCTGGTGGGATATCTACCGGTTCTTGCGCCTTAAGAACACGCCGCGCTACGTGCTGCTTGAAAACGTCGACCGCCTGCTCAAAAGCCCCGCGTCGCAACGCGGTAGGGACTTCGCCATCATCCTCTCCTGCTTCGCCTCCCTGGGCTATGCGGTCGAGTGGCGCGTTGTGAACGCCGCGGACTACGGTTTCCCCCAAAAGCGTCGCCGCGTCTACATCTATGCGGAGAAGACGGATGAGGCATGGGACCTCGCCGACCGCATGACGCACGGCGTGATGGCCCAGGCGCTGCCCGTAAAGCCAGAGGTCGATCCCGTGGACTTCACCATTCCCACAGACCCCTATGAGTGCTCGGAGTCTTTTGGCACGAGCGCCAAGCGCTCCCGCTTTGAGACGGCGGGTGTTATGCAGGGCTGCAAGGTCATGACGGGCAGGCTTAACGTCGAGTACAACGGGGCGTACAAAACCCTTGGCGACGTGCTGGTCGATGATGCGGAAGTGGACGAGTCCTTCTATATTACGGACGAGGATAAGCTGGAGCGTTGGCGCTACTTCAAGGGCGGCAAAAGCGAGCCCCGAGTGGATAAGAAGACCGGCTTTACCTATCAGTACACGGAAGGGTCGATGGCGTTTCCGGACCCGGTTGACTGCCCAGCGCGTACCATCCTCACAAGTGAGGGGGGGGGTCGGCCTCACGGAGCAAACATATTGTGCAAGCGGGGGACGGCCACTACCGCAGGTTGGTTCCGGACGAGTTGGACCAGCTGCAAGGGTTCCCCAAGGGCTGGACGGACGTGGGCATGACAGATATCCAGCGCGCCTTCTGTATGGGCAACGCGCTGGTAGTAGGCATTCCGCATATGATTGGACGAGTAATCGCCGAGCGCATGGAGTAGACGCCAAAGAAGATGGGGTCAACCGCATTCTTGTAGCAGTTGGCCCCATGTGTTTAGCAGTTCAGCTGCATAAACGAGCTGTGATGGGCTTCGAGCCTGGCTTTGGATGGCCAGAGCTGCTCGTTGCTGGGCAACGAGATTCGTCGCCTGTCAAAGTGGTTGTAGGCGGTGTTTCGCAGCGCGCCGCTTACTATGACCTCATAGGTGTCAGGTCTAATCGAAATGAGCGATTGTTGGTACAACGCACCCAGGTCCGTCCTAAGCAGGATTCCGGCAGATGGCCTATTGCTTGCTGTACCTAGATAGGAGCTGAGGTATGTCGCGCCAAGTGCGGGCAGTGCATCGTAGCCAGAAATCGCGCATTGGCCGTTATACGCCTCAATAAGATCCGCCTTAAACGTTTCGCCGTGGGCATTTTTAAGGTCTCTCTTGAGCGAGGTGAAGTCGCGCTTCCCCTCATGGGATGAACCAAGGTAGTCTAGGTCTAGCGTTTTGCTGTTAAACAGCACGTCGGCGCGCAGCTTGGCTGCGTTTTCAAGGGCATCTTCTATCTCCTTTGCGGAGATGGGGGAGAGGGCACCGCTATCGAGTTTATGGACGGGTCCATGAAGGGTGAAGATGCCCGCCACGTTGTTGTAGCTTTCAAGAAACGCAAGGCCAAGGCATTGATATTCGTTGTCGGTCTTGTGGAAGACGCCTACGGGCACGCCGTCCTCAAGGCAATTGATAAGTGCTTGGTTGTACCTTGGCGAGCCGGGCTTCCGTCCCGTATTGTGATGATGCTCGCAATACTGGATCATCCAGGTGCCGTCATCAAGAAGGTGGACGGAATCCGCTCCGTATATCGTAGGGTTCGCGATGGTGATCGAAATTGCGTAGTCCTGCCCGCCCGGTTTGTGTATCCCTCGTTGCGCAACAAGGGTGATGGGCATATCCTTGGGGGCATGGTCTTTCCACGGACGAGGTCCAACTTCTCCCTCGTGGCTCAGAAACCATTGATACGCTGGCAAGTAAGAGTCGGGCACAAGTGAAGTGGCTCGTTCATACGACAGCGTTAGGCCTTGATACGTTTCTATAGACATGCTCGCTCGCCTCCCGGGCTAATCTTTGGCGAGGATTTCGACGAGTTTATCCAGCATGATTTGCGCGCGTTCATGCAAGAACTTTTTAGCGGCTGCGGGATTGCCGTTCTTAAGGTCGAGGTCGGCATCACGCAGGTCTTGGCCGTTGTAAACAAACTCCCTTTCTCCGTTGAAGGTAAAGAGTTCTCCCTTGGATGCGGGGAGCGTGGTTGATCCCTTTGCCCTGTTCTCGGTGCTAGAAAGGTAAGCGATGTTGCCGAGGTTGCCGCCAGGGAGCTTGTACGTTTTGTACGCGTACTGTCCGCTCGTCTTATTTCGGAGCGTCTCGCGTGAGATTAGATGCTCAATGTCGTAGGCGCTCTCGGAATATGCCTGAGGATTGCAGCTTGCAAGGACGGTCAGCAGGGTCTTTGCGATGGGGTCAACATTGATCGACTCGTTGTTTTCGATTGAATCCAGATAAGACTGGGTTGCAATTTCGAGTTTTGCCCTGGAGAAGGCAGCGCTCGTCGCATACGACAGCGTCCCGTCTATATAGTTGCCAAGCCTGGAGTCGCCCGAGCCCTTCCATTGATTGGTGAGCATATCCAAGATAAAGCACCTAAAGAGGTTGCGGGTTGTTTCGTTGTAGCCCTTCTTCTTATAATCCGGCAGCGATTCAAAATCCGTTGAGCGAATCGCTCCATATCGCGCGAACCAAAGAGCTGCAAAAAACGAGAGAAATTGCAGCTGGCCGCTAGATTTAGAGGTTTCGTACGCCTCTTTGCTGCCTGGCTTTTTCAGGAACTTGGCAAAGCGTCCGTTGATCTCATCGTATTCGGCAAGCATGCACTTTACCAGGTGCTCCGTGGCAGTGGGGTTATCCTCAAAGCCTGCATTTGCGAAGACGTCGGGAAGTCCTTGGGGACCTTCCTTCTTTCCGGCGATTTCCTGCGGGCGGAGTCCAAATACAATCGCAAGCGTGTTGTAGCCAATGGTGTCTACGGTGTCGTCTTGCTCGGCGGCCTTATCCGGCCAGCATGCTCGGCATCGCGAGATAACGAGCTCTCCCAATGCGTGGCAGAATTCCGGAAGGGTGACAATGCGCTCGCGTCTCATTTCCTCAGCGCTAAAGTCTTCGATCTCAAGGCCGTCGCGATCTTCTGTGAGCGCTTCATAGCGTGAAATAGTGCGCTCAAGAATGTCATCGGAATAAGGTTCCGGTGACAGCTGGACTTGATAGCGGTTCCATTGGGCAGCGAAAACCTGGTATTTCGTCAGCTTTCTTCCGCCAAGGTTGACGTTGGCGAATACCTCGGGCAGCTCCGATTTGTCGCCCGTGAAGAACACACAGGGGATTTGGAGGGTCGACAGGTTGACATACTTATCGAGAGCGGTGATGAGCTCGACTTGGATATCAACAATCTCCAGCATATGGCCATCGCTGCATGCCGGGTAGATTTCCTTGATTTGTTGAGCTAGATATGAACCGGGCAGATTCCTCTTGGTGGCATGCAGGTGCAGCATCTCTTTGATTGCGGAGATGAATTGATTCCTTAATTTGGTTCTTGCGTCTTCCGATTGCTGCGCTGCGCCGGAGAGCGCCATCAAGGAGTCAATCTGCTTCGCTGAGTTTGATTCAATGGGAAAGTACTCCTCTGGATGACGCTGATATTCGCGCAGTGTAGAGAAGCGTTGCTGCCCATCAATGAGGGAGTACTGTTCGGCGTTATCGTATTTATATAAAAGCAGTGACCCAAAAGGAAAGCCCCTGCTTATGTTGTCGATGAAAGCGGCTTTTTGAGATTTGGACCATACCAGCGGGCGCTGATACGTTGGGATGGTCATCTGGTTTTCAAGATCCTCGAAATTGATGGTTTCTATCCTGTAGTTAGACATGCTACCTCCCTGCTCTCGCTTTGATCATTAGATCACGTTGAAGTGTTCTAGATCAAGCATTCGCTTGCTGGGAGGTATTTCCAGCAGGGCTAGCTGTCGTATGTGGATGAAAGGGGTCCTACTTTAGAAAAATGACATCGTTGTGATATTCGATGAACTCCTTCTTTGGTTTCTTAACCGAAGGTAGGTCGATTTCTGCCCCGTCGAAGCTCCATAGCCAATCGAGCGGATCTTGCTTGTGCTTTACGGTATGGGAAACGCGAATCTTATACTGTTGGTCGATCGTGATTAGCCCTTGGTCGAACGCGCGATCATGGAATGCGTTTAAGAGCAAGCCGTTGTCGGTGGCAAGGCGCTCTGTTTTTGGATTGCAGATATGCCAAGGCTTGATGTGGCTAGCCACCAATAATCTTGGTATAGAAATGCCTGTTATGCTGCATTTATTGTGATACGCGCTAAGTAGGGAATTGCGGAAATACCGCTGGTTGACTCGCTGCCTTACAGCGGCGATACGCTCTTGTCCCTCCGGAATTAATTCTAGATTGCGCTCGATGGGCCGGAAGGAATCAAGCTTCTTATCGGGTCCAGCGGTGGCCTGGTTGAGGAGGTCGAGTGATTCGCTAACTAGTTCGTCACCTTTGCTGTCGTACTCAATCCAGATTTCCTTGTCGAGCTTGCTACCATGCGACATGCCCACGCGGCCAGATTCAACGCGGTTGGCATCGTTGGCGGCAATGTTCCAGAGCTTAAGAGCCACAGCGGAGGGGGTTCTATCTAGAGCTTTGGCTAGCGCTATGATATCCGAGTTACGTTTATCAATCTGGGAGGGTTCAAGAAGCAGGTAGAGCGCAAACGCCGCCCGCGTCTCTTGGATAGTCCAGTTTCTGCGTGTCATGAATTGCCTCCTCAAGGTGAGTCATTTATTGCAGCGTCTGTTTGGATCGAGAATATATCTTTTGTCTGGCAAAGGGTAGCGGAGCGTGACCGGTGTTCATCTATCCGGGCATGGATTGTGCTTCAATTAAAGAGCGGGATTCGTTGTTCTTTTGAGCCTTAGCTTTGTCTTGTGTGCTATCTGCTAGCCAACGCCATCCTGATGCTGAGTGTTTGGTTCAGGATTCACTTGGTATAGCATGCGGTGGGGCTCAATCGTTCGGGCGCAGGTCGAACTTGCCTTCGGCATTAGAATATGTTGTTGGGTGCCGTCCAACTAAAGGGCTACTCGACGGATGTAGAGCCGTTGACTAGTATGTCCAAGAATTCCTGGAGCGAAGTCGATTTAGACAACCTGTCGCTTCGTTCCCGATCGGAGCAGGCTTTTACGATTGTGTCGAACACTTCAAGGAATCGACGGCGGTCATCATGGCAAACAGCTATCATCAGCGCCAACTTGATTGTAGGACCGTTCCATGCGACTCCTTTATGGCAAAGTGCCACGCACACCATGGTTCTCTTGGCGTTCATTTCGACTGAATGGGGGATGGCGAACAGGTCGAACATGCATGTTGAAGAAAGCTCTTCGCGCTTCAAAACGAGGTCAATGAACTCATCGTCTACTACGCCTTCTTGTTGGAGCAGGGTTCCCATTTTGCGGATGAGGTCGTCTCGTTCCATCGGTTCGTCGGTTGATAAGAACAGTCCGTCTGTGAAAAACGGCTCAAGAAGAGCCCGTTGGCGGGAGTTTTTTCTGTTCTGAACCGCAGTGTCAATGATGCGCTCAACGCGGACCTGGTCGTCTGCGGTAAAGAATGGGGAAATCAATACAGAGCCGCTGGATTTGCAAAGGGATTTCCTCGTTGTGATGATTACGTCTGCTTCCGAATCGATAGAACGGAGCCCTTCTATGTCGATTTCGGCTAGAAGCGCTACGTCTTGATATCGACGATCAAGCGCTTCGCGAATTCGTTGTGATATCCCTTGATAATGATCGCATGCGAGGAGAATGCGGACTTTATCATTTTCAAGGGTGGACAGCAGGAGCATGCCAACGTGGATGCAGATGAACCCTACTTCACCATCGGAGACTATCACGCCAAACATCTCGCTTATTCGCCAGGCGATAAGTACGGAAAGCTCGTAGATAAACGGGCAGTTGAGCTTAATGTTCTCTAGGGCATCGGTGTCTTTGATTTGGGCTTCCTCGCGCCTTTCGATAAGCGCTTGCACGTGGACCGAGAAGTTGCGCAGCGCTTGCTCTGAATCAATTTCAAGCTGATACGAGCCAAACACGTCTTCAACAATCGAGCGGACGCCTTCTAGAACCTGTAGGGATTTTTCTTGAGAGGGGGCGTCGTCATGGGGCTTTCGCGATTCAACCTGACCGATAAGAAGGGTCGCCAGATAGTCTATATCTCCTTGTGTTGGGGCGACGTCATGGTGGCGCGCGTACATGCTGCATAGCTCGCTGGCGATACTTCTCTCGGCATCGCGATCGGATAGCTCGCATGCCGGGTCTGGCACGTGCAGACCGTGTCGCATGCGGTAAAGGGCCACGGCGATCGAGGTAATGAGGTTTTGGGCATAGCCTTGCTTAATCTGGTGGCCTTGATTTTCAATTACCGACAGCGTGCAGGTGCGTACGCGGCTAATATCCATGTCGTCAAAGTACTCCGAAAGGCCGCCGTATCTCGACATGGAGTTAACGGCTTCTTGGGAGACGAGGGATCCAATAAGAGAACGCTTGTCATGCTCGTTGCCTTCGATGCTCAGGGATCCCTGTTTGCGCACTAGCTTTAGGCTGTGTGCCTCGACTATTCTTCGCACATTTTTGATTTCGCGCTCTACCGATGAAGAGCTCATGTAGAGTTTTTCGGCTATATCATCGACGCCGAGGGCGCCGTCGTTCTTTGAGATGAGTTTCAAAATTAGCCATTCTGTTGAAGCGCCCTCCTCATTGGGTGCATCGAGAAGCTTGGAGACCGCGTCTCGAGAGGGGGCGATATAGCCTCGGTTGGTACTTTGAATGACTTTCTCATTGATGTTGATTCGAGCCACTTCAGATTGAACGGTGCGGACCGAGCAATCCAGCGAGATCGCGAGCGATTTGCCGGTAACGGGATAATCGGATGCGGCGATATGTTGCAGCAAGGCTGCCTGTCGACGGGTTAATCGCTGCATGTGCCCCTCCATGTCCAAAGAGCAAACGAATAGACGTAGTTAAATATGCTGCAAAATCTTAAAACAATCTTCAAATCTAATATTGCGGCGCATGCCGCAACTCCAAAGTGGAAACGGCCACAACTGGTTTCTATCCTTGGGCCATGCAGGGTTCATCGCGCTTTGGAAGGAGTGGTATGAACAAGGAAGAACTTCAGTCGATGTCGTTTCAGCTTGTCGCGCATGCAGGTGAAGCCTCAGCCTATTTTTACGAGGCTATCACGTGCGCGAAAAGCGGGTCTTACGAGGAGGCGAACGAGAAGCTCGAACTTGGCGATAAGGCGATTGTCGAGGCGCACGAAGCGCAGACCGACCTGCTGCGCGCCGAGGTGGCGGGGGAGGACATCGCCTTCAGCATCCTTCTCATGCACGCTCAGGACCATTTGATGACGACCGCCCTTCTTGGGCGTATGGCACGTGAATTCATCAGCGTCTATAAGGAGATGCGCCATGAAGACTGATTTCATGTGGGGAAGCGCCACCGCCGCCTACCAATGCGAGGGCGCGTGGCGGGAAGGCGGGAAGGGGCTTTCTAATTGGGATGCCTTTTGCCATAGCGAGAAAAACGTGGTCAACCCCGCGACTGCGGACGTCTCCTGTGATCACTATCATCGCTACGAAGAAGATATAGAAATGTTGGCTGCTGGCGGCCAGAACGCATACCGCTTCTCAATCGCCTGGTCGCGCATCATTCCCGATGGCATCGGCGCAGTTAGCGAGGAAGGCGTTGCGTTCTACAACCGTGTGATCGACTGCTGCCTGGCTCATGGCGTGACCCCGCTCGTTACCCTGTACCACTACGATCTGCCTCAAACGCTTTTTGAGCGGGGCGGTTGGGAGAACCGCGAAACCTGCAAGGCGTTTGAGGCATATGCGAAAGTCTGCTTCGATCGCTTCGGCGACCGTGTCCGCTATTGGGCGACGGTGAACGAGCCCAATTACGAGACCCAGTGCTGCTACGCCGTGGGCAACTATCCTCCCAACGTTCAAGATCTCAGTCGTCGTTGGTGCGCCATGTATCACATCTTGCTTGGTAGCGCGATGGTGGTCCGCGCTTTTCGCGGAGGAGGTTATCAGGGGAATATCGGTCTTGTGAGCGATTCCTATTCTATCGAGACGCTCGTCGACAATGATGAATACAGGGAAGCCGCTGTTAACGCCGAGCTTTTCTACAATCGCTGCGTCAATGATACGTGCGTGCTGGGAAAGATGCCCCAAGAGTTTGTGGATAAGATCGTAGCGGATGGGTGCAACCGTGATTACGCGCTTCCCGGGGACGACGACATCTTCCGTGCCGGAACGGTTGACTACCTTGGCGTGAACGCATACGCACGCTACCTTGTTAAGCCCTATACAACCGGCGAGACCTGCCTTAAGGCGAGCAATACCGGCAAGAAGGGCGACCGCCAGGAGGCCGTTGTCAAGAATTGGTTCGAAATCGACCGCGATGATTCGATGCCAACCAATGATTGGGATATGGAGCTCTACCCAAAGTCCCTGTACAACCTTCTCGTCCGTTTGCACGAGCTTTACCCGGAAACGTTTTTCATCATTACGGAAAACGGTATTGGTTACAAAGACGTTCTCGAGGAAGACGGTGCGGTGCATGACCCGTATCGCATCGAGTTCCAAAAGGGCTTTGCCGAGTGGATGCTGGAAGCCATGAAGGAAGGGGTTGATGTACGCGGTTACTTTGTCTGGTCAACGATGGATCTCTACAGCTGGATCAACGGCTACGCGAAGCGCTATGGGCTTGTGTACATCGATTACGAGAACGGAAATAAGCGCATTCCCAAGGACAGCTACTACTGGTACCGCGATTTTATCGAGTCTCAGGAGGTATAGGACATGGAAAAGTTTACCGAGTTTATCGAGCGCCACGTTGCTCCTGTTGCTGGCCGGCTCGGCGCAAACCGCTATATCCAGGCGATTCAGAATACGTTCCTGACGCTTATTCCGTTTATGACGATAGGGTCCATGGCGTTGGTTATCGTTACGCCGCCCATGGACTACACGACCATGGATCCGGGCATCGCGCAATCCTTCATGCAGGGATGGCAGGCGGTTGCCGATTTTCTGGCGTTTCCCTTTACTATCATCAACACCATCACAACCGGATGCCTCGCGCTTTGGGTTTCCGTGGGACTGGCGTTTTTCCTGTCCCGTCACTACAAGATGAACTCGTACCTTCCCGTTGCGCTTAGCGCCGCCTCCTTCATTGCCACGGGATTTATCAGTACCGAGGGCGCCCTCATGACGGACTTTATCGGCGGCGCTGGATTGTTCTGCGCCATCGTTATGTCCGTTGCCACGGTCGAGCTTTTCAAGTTCCTTTCGGAGCGCAACGTTGGCCGCATCAATCTGCCCGGCGCCGTACCTCCCGCTCTTGGCGAGTCTATGGCTCATCTTGTACCCGCTGCGCTATGCCTCCTCGCTGTTTCCCTTATCAGCACCGCCGCTATTAAGTTGACTGCGGCGCCGTTCGCCAATCTCATTGCGACGATTGTTTCTCCTCTGGTTGGTGCGGTCGACAGCCCCGCTGGCATCATGCTCATCGCTTTCCTGATGCCTTTGTTCTTCTGGTTCGGAATCCACGATTCCGTTCTTACAAGTCCTCTCGATCCGTTCCTTTATGCTAACCTTGATGCGAACATGGCGGCATATGCCGCGGGTGCCGCCGCTACGGCCCTACCTTGCACGGTCACCCCTCCCTTTGTGTGGTATTTCATTACCATCGGCGGTAACGGGGCGACCCTTGCCCTGGCGTTGCTCACCTTGAGGAGCCGTTCTAAGCAGATCAGCACCATCGGCAAGCTCGGTATCATCCCCACGCTCTTTGGAGTTAACGAGCCCATTATTTTCGGCCTGCCCGTTATGTATAACCCGCTGATGTTCGTTCCCTCTATTCTCAACATGGTTCTCAATGCGGGCCTTACGTTCTTGGTAATGGATCTTGGCATCATCAACCATACGTTTGCTTATCCTGGCTGGAACGTTCCCGCGCCTATCGGAGCGTTGCTGTCGACCATGGATGTCAAGGCGCTCGTCTTTATAATTGGACTCATAATTCTTAACGGCCTCGTCTACTACCCATTCTTCAAGGCATATGAAAAGAAGAAGGTAGAAGAAGAGCAGGCCGAGGCTCCCGCGCAGGCGGAAGTCGCGTAACTCAGAAAGGGTTGGTCAATATGAAATGGATGCTATGCTGCTTTGCAGGCATGACGACAAGTATTCTGGGTGCGAAGCTTGAGGAAGAGGCCCGTGGACGTGGCTTGGACGTTGAAGTAAAGGTGTTTCCCATTGCTGAGGCCGAGTCGGCAATGGACGGCATGCAGGCGATTCTACTTGGTCCGCATGTTAAGTATATGGCCGAAGAGCTTGCGAAAACTGCTGGGGATATTCCCATCTACATCATTCCTCCCCAGGACTTTGGAATGATGAACACCAAGAAGATTGTCGATGCGGTTCTTGAGGCTATAGGATAGAGTTCCTGGCTTTGTTGCTTGGTGAGGGCGGGCGTTCTGGTTGGGACGCCCGCTTGTTTTGCTTTAATGCCGATAATTGAAATTGGACACCAATAGTTGATGAAGCTGCTTTACATCTTGGTAGAGAATGGGGCTGGCTAGATTGCTATGGGAATATGGGGGATAGCTTTCTTATGATCTGGTTCACCGCCGATACGCACTTTGGGCATGCCAATATCATTCCGGCTGCCGACCGCCCGTTCTCGTCCATAGACCGCATGAACTCGCAGCTTATCGCCAACATCAACGACCGCGTGAGCATGACGGACACGCTCTACGTGCTGGGCGACTTCTCGTACCGCATCACGGTCGAGCAGGCGTACGCCTTGAGGCGCCGCATCAACTGTCGTAAGGTGATTCTGGTGCGCGGTAACCATGACAAGGGGTGGGGCGAGCCCGGGCATCCGCCGGCGTTTAGCGAGGTGCTGGATTACGCGGAGCTCAAGCCCGGTATGTGCCACGGTCAGCGCATGTGCATGCTGCATTACCCCATGCTCAGCTGGAACGGCAAGTGGCGCCATGCTATCCACCTGCACGGGCACATCCATGCCAAGCCGGAGTACAACCTGCGCAACCGCGACTTGGGCATTTTGCGCTACGACGTGGGCGTGGACGCCAACAACTACTGCCCCGTGAGCCGCGACGAGATCCTTGCGTTCTTTAAGGGCGTGGACCCCGTGCCGGATTCCGACCGCGAGCGTCGGCTGATGGAGCGCGGCGAGTAGACGCGGGACAGTAGGCAGGGGACGAGATGGGTACGGACGCCTGAGCGGGCCGCGACGCTCAAAACCGTGTCCGCATGAACGCGTATGGTGTTCTCAACACACGGGGGCATCTGGTTCATGCGGTGCCCCGGCGCGGCACGGCAGGAGCGGCCGCGCTCTCAAGAAGAAGGGGAGCCACCATGTACGAGCCGTCACGCAACCTTATGAACTTCTACGTCGCAGGTTTTCAGCATCACGAGGGCGCACTGGTGCTCTCGCAGCTCAAGACCGGCGATGAGCTCACTCTTGAGGCGCAGCCGGACAATCCGTACGATTCGCAGGCTATCGCCATCAAGGGGCGCGGCGAGATGCTGGGCTACGTCCCCGCTGATCAAAACGGCCTGCTCTCGGTACTCTTCCACTACGGCCACGCATCCATCTTCGAGTGCCGTGTGATGCAGGTCGCCCAGGAGAACGAGCCATGGAAGCAGCTGCGCGTCGCCATCTTCGTGAAGGACGCGCGCTAGGGTTCGCTGTTCCGTCGCATGCAAGCGGGTAGGGCGGGTTCCGTGCCCGACGCTCGCGGCGTTCCCTTTCGCTTCGTTTCCGGCTTATGTATCGGAAGTGAATGCGCTTTCACTTCCGTTAGCAGCTCATTATCGGAAGTAAGCGAACTCTTAAATCAGATATACTAGAGCTATCGGAAGTGAATAGCCCTATGCTTCCGATAGCTCTTCCTATCGAGAAGCGAATGATGTGTGGAGGAACGATGGCTCAGATGCAGTGGCCCGCTATTGGAAGCGAGACGCTTCCATGGGATCGTGACGTTGATGAGCTGCAACTCCTTCCCAAGAGCGCGCGACGGAAGATTCGGTCCACGTACGACGCTGCTGTTCCACTCAAGATTGCCGAACGCACCATCGTGCTCCCTCCTGCTCTTACGGCTCGGATTTCGGAGCTCCTCGTTTCCATTGCGCGGTTCGATGCCGAGCAAGCTCGCCGCGGATACGATTTGCCAGCCCTTCTGCTTCGAAGCGAGTCCTCTGCAAGCTCGCAAATCGAGCGGCTTACATCGAGCGTGCGCAATGTTGCGCTTGCGGAGTTATGCGAGGACGCTCCTCAAAACGCGCGGCTCATTGCTGGGAACGTGGCTGCCATGCGCGAAGCACTTGCCTCGGAAGGCGATTTGTCTCTGGATATGATTCTCGATGTGCACAGGTCGCTTATCAACTGGAGTGGGGAATCATTTGGTGGGGAGCTCCGTCAGGAGCAGGTCTTGGTTGGCGGCACGGCGTACAGTCCGCATGGTGCGCAATGCGTTCCACCTGCATGGTCGCGGGTTGAGGAGTATCTGGCCGATATCATCGCCTTTGCTAATCGCGATGATATCGATCCCATTGCACAGGCGGCCGTCGTCCATGCGCAGTTCGAGACCGTTCATCCGTTTATCGATGGAAATGGCCGTACGGGCCGCACCTTGCTCCATAAGATGCTTCGTCGTGCCGGCGTTTTGTCGTGCGTTACGCTTCCCGTCTCTGCTGGTCTTTTGCATAACATCGATTCTTACATGGAATCCCTCGCTGCCTATCAACAGGGGGATCCCGTCGCGGTTGTCGAGCAGCTCGTCGATGCCCTTGAGCTTGCGCTCGTTGTAGGCAGGCTCGTTGCGATGCGGATTGACGCGGTTATGGAGGAGTGGTCGCAGCGATTCACCGAGCGCAAAGGGTCGAGCATCTACCGCCTGCCCCCTCTTTTGGCGGTGCAGCCGGTTGTGAGCACCGCGTATGTGGCCGAGCGGCTGGATATCACGCCCCGCGCTTCGCAGAACCTTGTGAACAGGGCGTGTGAATATGGCGTGCTCAGACCGATTGGCAACAGGCATCGCGGAACGTATTATCAAGCTGATGGGCTGATCGATGTGCTCGAGGAAGCCTCGAGCCTCCCGAGCATCCGCCGTATGGTGTCGACAGGTTGGTAGGGTGCCACCGCGCGAGTGCTGATACTTGCCCGCGAGAAGGAGCGGGCGCAGTAGGCCATGCAAGAGCAAATATCCTCGTCCAACAAAGTGGTGCTGGAGTAGATGGCTGCGCGTGCCTGTGCGGCGCGCGAGTCGCCTATCCTTGCTGATTCCTCTCTCCGCGGCGGTTCCGTTTTCACGAAACGTGTAAATGAGCGTTTTCGATGGGCTGCGGAGCGGAAAAGCGTCCTAAATGTGGGTTTCGTCGCAAGGAAAAGACGGTGTCCGACCAAAAGGGAGATTCAAAGGGGAAGGCATCGGGGAAGGGCCAGAGAGGAATTCAAGATTTGGCCGACGTCATGAACGGTTAGCATCGCACCGCTGGGCGACGCGGGTGCCGGTTATTTGTTTCCGCGCGAGGATCTCAATAGATCTGCAGCCGTCTTTGCCTGACTCCAGGGTCTTACGTTTCCGTCGAGGAGATCTTTGTAGCCACGAGCTATTGCTTGTCGCGTAAGCTCGTCGCAGCCATTAGATTCAGGTTTTTGTACGCTGGGTTTTTCCATGTGGCGACTTACCGTCTCTTTCTTTGCTGGGCGGGCTTCCTTTTGAATCTCTGGTCTGGTTGGCTTAATAAACTACGGTGCTTTAGGTAACGAGAGCTTGGGGCTCTCAATTTAGTATAACCAGCTTGACGCGAGGCCGCCTTGCGCGGAAGGGGTCGGCTCGGTACAAATTATGTCCGCACGAGCGGGTATAGTTGAAAGCGTTTAAAGGCCCATCGGTTTGAAGGCTCTGGCAACCCAGCTCGGCAGCAATTTGGATCGGTCGCCAGGCAGTAGAGGCAGGAGCGCATATGAATGAGATCAAGTGCCCAAAGTGCGGAACGGTTTTTCAGGTTGATGAGACCGGGTACGCCGACATTGTGAAGCAGGTTCGCGACCAGGAGTTTGCGGACGAGCTTTCCGAGCGCATGCAGATGCTCGCCCGCGAGAAGGAGCAGGCGTTGCAGCTTGCCCGCGCGGACGCGGAGGCCACGCTGCAGCAGAGCTTGGCGCAGCGCGACGCGGAGCTGGCGCAGCTCAAGGCCAAGCGCGATGCCGACCTTGCCGATCTTACGGCTCGCCGCGACGCGGAACTGGCGCAGGTGACCGCCCAGCGCGATGCCCAGGTGGCCGAGCTCACCGCCAAGCTTGAGGCGGCGGTGGGGGAGCGCGCGCTTGCCAGTGAGCAGGCTGCGGCGCAGGCCCGCGCGGAATCGCAGAAGACGGCGGCGGAGCTGCAGCATCAGGTGGACGAGCTCAAGGCGCAGCTTGCCCAGCGCGACAACCAGGCACAAATCGAGCAGGCCCGCCTGCGCGAGGAGTCCCGCGAGCAGGCGGCAGCGGAGGCCGAGCGCCTACGCACCCAGGTGGAGCAAGAGCGCCGCGCGCTGCAGGAACAGCTGCAACAGGCGACCTCCCAAGCAGCCCAGCTCAAGGCGCAGTTGGATGCGGCGGCAAGCCAGCGCGACCTTGCCGTGGAGGCGGCCCGCTCCCAGGCGCAGCAGGCCATGCAAGAGCAGATATCCTCGTCCAAACAAGAAGTGGCGGACCTTAAATCCCAGCTGGAGTCTCAAAAAGGCGCGGCGGAGATCGCCCGCATGCAAGCCGTCGCCGCCGTCGAGCGCGAGCGCGATGACGCACGGGCAGCCCTTGCCCGCGAGCAGGCCGTGCGCGATTCCGAGCGCCAGCAGGTGCAGGCCGCCCATGAGCTTGAGCTGGAACAGACCCGCAAGGCCAACGCGGAGATCGTCCGCTTTAAGGACGAGGAGATCGAGCGCCTGCGCGATATGAAGGCGCGCCTCTCTACCAAGATGGTGGGCGAGACCTTGGAGCAGCACTGCGAGACCGAGTTCAACCGCCTGCGCATGACGGCGTTTCCCAATGCGTACTTTGAGAAGGACAACGACGCGTCCGAGGGCACCAAGGGCGACTTCATCTTCCGCGAGTGCGACGAGGACGGCAACGAGATCATCTCGATCATGTTCGAGATGAAAAACGAGAACGACACCACGGCCACCAAGCACAAGAACGAGGACTTCTTTAAGAAGCTCGACCACGACCGCACGCAGAAGGGCTGCGAGTACGCGGTGCTGGTGACGCTGCTTGAACCGGAAAGCGAGCTGTACAACGCGGGCATTGTGGACGTGAGCTACCGCTATCCCAAGATGTACGTGATTCGTCCGCAGTTCTTCATCCCCATGATCACGCTGCTGCGCAACGCCGCCATGAACTCGCTTACCTACAAGCAGGAGCTTGAGCTGGCGCGCCGCCAGAACATCGACGTGACCAACTTTGAGGCCAAGATGGAGGAGTTCAAGACCGGCTTTGCTCGCAACTACGACCTGGCGAGCAGGAAGTTCCAGATAGCGATCGATGAGATCGACAAGACCATCTCGCATCTGCAAAAGACCAAGGAGGCGCTGCTTTCTTCTGAGAACAACCTGCGCCTAGCCAACAACAAGGCCGAGGAGCTGACCATTCGCAAACTCACCTGGCACAACAAGACCATGAAGGCGAAGTTCGATGAAGCGCGCACCGCGGCGGAAGAAGCTGCCCGCGACGGCGTGTCGATCGAGGCGGCGGACGGCGCGGAGCCGGATCCCGCGGACAGCTACGAGGTGTAGCGTCTCGCGGAGCGCTGGTGTGTTTCCTGATGCATGTGCCACGAGGCGCGCGAAGGCAGGGCGCATTGCGAATTGAAATAATGGGCTACGACGGCTTGCACCGAGAATTTCGTATAGCAAGAGACATCATAAATTTACTGCAGCTGGCGCAAACGTTCTGTCGGAGGATACTAGCGTGGATTTCATTATCGAGTTTGTATTGGGAGTTGCATTCTTTTTCGTTCTAATTCGCATAGTGAAACATATGAAAAATCGAAAATAGCAATCGCTGCGGTTTTCGATGTTGGAGGTGAGTCAATGCGAGCTCTCAACTTGATGACGCTGCTTGCAAAATGATGGAGGTCTTAGGGCGCCTGAAGCGTTTCGGAGACTTCCAAGAGTTCGGACAAACTGACCGAATCCAAATCTGGATAAAGCAATTTATTGCATTGGAGGGACCATGCTGAGGAGTATCGTCATCTTCTCTGTCGCGGCTATTCTTTCATTCTTTTATTTCAAGCACAAGCGCATGGTGCGCGAGCGTAATGCGGAGGCGGATCGGCAGCATGATGAAAATCAATAGGCTGTGTTGCTCTCTCGTTAAGTCGGCGTGCGAATTCAATGCTGCACGACGTTCTTCTCAACGGGCACTATTTCCCGCCGGGAAGCTATAGGACAAGCGACCGTGGATACCTAATATACGAACCGTGTGAGCTCGGACCGTTCGCGGATTTGCTGGCTCAGTTCAAATAGTCGCAGCGGCTATAAATGGTTGGAAGGCTGATTGCGTGATGCGAGTATTCGAAGAGGCAGATGATCGTATAGTCTGGAGATTACGCCTTGATGGAGGAGAGCCGGTTCAAATCCGGGATTCTGCCAAAGCTGTCCCACGGGGAGGTCTTTTATATTCGATTAGAGGAACGTACGACGCTCGATAGGCTGCCAGCGGTCAGGCGCGACTCGTTCGAACTCTCCGAGTGGGACGAGCTGACGAGTGGGCGGGTGTTCTTGCAGTACAACGCGATACGCTGGCCCCGCTATGCCAGCGACGCAAGATAGCTGAGCAAACGTTAATGGGATTACTGGTTGTACGGGAGAATACTTACGGCGGAATCGAAGCGAGCGACTTTCTATATGGCGGTGGGGGCAATAAACGCTACAAGGGCGCGATCGGTCATGACGGGATTGAAACCCAATGACCCAACAATAGACGAAAGGTTCCTCGCGTACTTTTCCATTGTCCAGGAGGCTGCCGCCGACCTTTGGTGCGTCTTCTTTCTCTTTTGCGGCGAAGGCCACGACTTGATAACCGATGAAATCAATTGCCAAGACTTAACCGGCTGGCTTGTCCCGTCTGAGGACGCTGCCGATTTCGAGCCGATATGGAAGGCCGACAACTGGAAAGACCTGACAGCAGAACAGGGCGACTTCATGGTTGCAGCCATTTGGTCGGGCGTTCCCGGTGAGATATCGGTCAAGTTCGAGCCTATCCCATAGAAAAGAGAGACGATTACCGACTAACGTGAAATGAGATTTGGGTCTTGTCCGCACGGTCCCGATTATGACGGGAGGCTCCCGTGCCGCATTGGTTTGTCGAGCTAGAAAAAACGGGACGACCCGCATATGCGAGCCGTCCCGTATGCTTAGCAGCTAAAATGCGTGCTACGGAGCCGGAATGACCGGTGTGTCCGTTGCGGCTTAGCCGAAGTAGCGCTTGAGCAGGCCGGCGAACGCCTTGCCGTGGCGAGCCTCGTCACGAGCCATCTCGTGAACGGTGTCGTGGATGGCGTCCAGGCCGGCAGCCTTGGCGCGCTTGGCCAGGTCGGTCTTGCCAGCGGTAGCGCCGTTCTCGGCCTCAACGCGCATCTCGAGGTTCTTCTTGGTGGAGTCGGTTACGACCTCGCCCAGGAGCTCGGCGAACTTGGAAGCGTGCTCGGCCTCCTCGTAAGCGGCCTTCTCCCAGTACAGGCCGATCTCGGGATAGCCCTCGCGATGAGCAACGCGAGCCATGGCCAGGTACATACCAACCTCGGTGCACTCGCCCTCAAAGTTGGCGCGCAGGTCGTTAACGATGTCCTCGGAGACCTCGGGGAGCTTGCCAACGCCGATGACGTGCTCGGCAGCCCAGGTCATCTCGGTGTCGCTCTGCTTGATGAAGCGGTCGCCGGAAACGCCGCACTGGGGGCACTTGAAATCGGCGGGCAGCTCCTCGCCGTCGAACTCCTCAACGTAACCGCAAACGGGGCATACAAACTTCATGACCTTCTCCATTCGGTCGCAGGCGATAGTGCGGGCGCCCAGTCCCTGTGGGCCCTCTCAGGGCAACCGCACTTGGTACGATTTTCATTATGCGGATAATGGGGCTTGCTTAGACTCATATTGATACTCATTCTCAAAAACATCGCAATAAGTTAAATATGGCTTACTATTATCAAATGATATCCCGATGGGCGCGTGGCTGCGCATGGCGCCGTTGGCGGAAGGCTGCCGTGCGCTTGCGGGCACGTCGCGCCATGTTGCGCACAACGGGTACAACCTGGTGGAATGCAACGGCGATATCGCATGATTGGCGTGCGATCGCTCCGTTGCGGTGGGGGAGCAAGCATGAGAACTTTTATAGCCCTGGATCTGCCCAATGAACTAATCGAACAGGTTGCCGATTTATCTCGACAGCTTTCTTCTATGGTGCGCGGACGGTTTGTTGCGCGTTCCACCTACCATGTGACGCTTGCGTTTTTGGGCGAGATTGGTGAGGCGGAGGCGCGCCGCGTTATGGACGTTTTGGACACCGCGTGTGCTCATGCCGCCGCGATTCGGTTGGTGCCGGACGGCCTGGGGGTCTACGGCAAGCCGGTCGACGCGACTTTGTTGCTTAAGCTGGCGAACGGGCGCGACCTTATGAATCTCGCCATGGCGGTTCGCGAGGGGCTGCGAGCGCAGGGGGTTTCATATGACGAGAAAGCGTTTGATCCGCACGTGACGTTGGCTCGGCGAGCGCGCGTGCTTCCGCAGACGCTGTCCGATCTGGTCTTTCCAGCAGAAAGCTCTTCCAGCAGCGTGACGCTCTATAAAAGCGAGCTCTCGCAAGAAGGGGCGACCTACAAGCCGCTCTATACCGTGCATTTGGGATAGCCGCTAATCTGGGACTACTAATTTGGGGTTGGTAATCCAACGTTGCTAATCCGGTGCCTGATAACCCCTGCCTGCAGCGCCTAAGCTGCTGCGAATCCTATATACTTTTAGATTGGTATATGCACTTACACATGGGAGGAGCCCAGATGGATCCCAACAAGCGTCCTGACGACATGGTTCGCATCACCACCCCGGAGCTTGCTCGCACGTTTATCGACGAGCAGGTTGCCGCTTGCCGCGAGCAGATCGGCGACAAGAACGTGCTGCTCGCCCTTTCCGGCGGCGTGGACAGCTCCGTTGTCGCGGCCCTGCTGATCAAGGCGGTTGGCAAGCAGCTGATCTGCGTGCACGTCAACCACGGCCTTATGCGCAAGGGCGAGAGCGAGCAGGTTGTCGACGTCTTCAAGAACCAGCTGGACGCCAACCTGGTCTACGTCGACGCCACCGACCGCTTCTTGGATCTTCTGGACGGCGTTGCCGAGCCTGAGACCAAGCGCAAGATCATCGGCGCCGAGTTCATCCGCGTCTTTGAGGAAGAGGCCCGCAAGGTAGGCGACCAGGTGAGCTTCCTGGCACAGGGCACCATCTACCCCGACATCCTCGAGTCCGACGGCGTCAAGGCGCACCACAACGTTGGCGGTCTGCCCGACGACCTGCAGTTCGAGCTGTGCGAGCCCGTTCGCCTGCTGTATAAGGACGAGGTCCGCATGGTGGGCCGCGAGCTGGGCCTGCCCGAGAACATGGTCGAGCGCCAGCCGTTTCCCGGCCCCGGCCTGGGCGTTCGCTGCTTGGGCGCCATCACCCGCGACCGCCTGGAGGCCCTGCGCGAGGCCGACGCCATCCTGCGCGAGGAGTTCGCCGCAGCCGGCCTCGAGGGCAAGGTTTGGCAGTACTTTGTCTCCGTGCCCGACTTCCGCGTCACCGGAGTGAAGGACGGTAAGCGCCTCTACGAGTGGCCGGCGTTCATTCGCGCCGTCAACACCGTCGACGCCATGACCGCCGAGGTTCCCGAGCTCGACTGGACGCTGCTCAAGAAAATCGGCGACCGCATCGCCTCCGAGGTTCCGGGTATCTGCCGCGTGCTGTACGACCTCACACCCAAGCCTTGCGGAACGATTGAGTTCGAGTAATCAGAGCCATATTTTACTTCGTGACGTTACATAGCAGTTTGCATCAAAATTGCAGGTAGATGAAGGGTTTTGCTCAGATTGAACGGAACCCTTCATTACACTCCAAAACGCTTGATTCGGGATTATTAGTACCGGAATTTGTACCACCCCAGATGGTTGTTTGGGTGGGTATGAAAGTGAAAAAAGGAGGCAATCATGACTGCGGAGATAAGTCTCGAATCGTTGAGGAAAAGGGGAGAGGAACTCGATTTCCGTCGAGACCTCATCGAGTACACGCCGGAGAGCTTCACCGGAAATCAGATCATCGATCTGCTGCATGAGCAAAGAAGGATTTGCGATGCCATGGAGCGGGAAGTCAGGGAGGACCTCGCCACCCGAAGCCCCGAGCTCCAAAAGCGCCTCTTGGAATCGCTGGATGGCGCAGGTGGCCATGATCGCCTGTGGTGGGAAACCTACCTCATCGGAAATAGCAGGAACTAAAGCAGCGGGACCCCAGTCGGGGTCCCGTTCTCGTTGAGGCTTTAGCCTGTGCCGCGCGCAGCGCCGCACAGAAAACCACCCGCTATGCGGGTGGATGACAACCTGCTTTACAAAGCCACC
>OFMJ01000244.1_pt1 | contig 64666 bp, 67 predicted proteins | sample 1541801 | NCBI WGS metagenome assembly OFMJ01 (sample SAMN04209234, study PRJEB22552) | human gut metagenome | biome: gut; material: feces | host: Homo sapiens | place: USA: Oklahoma
GTACCATAGTAAGTTGTTCCAAATACACATGCATATTCCAAAAATGCATGCTCATGGATCATTTGCTCAAACTGCTCTCTGCTGACAAAGAAATAATGGACCCCTTCCTTTTCCCCGGGGCGCGGGGCGCGTGTTGTAGCCGAAACAGACACGATCGCATCCGATCTTTTTTTCAGCAAGGATTGTATCAAAGTGCCCTTGCCCGCTCCGGATGGGCCCGAAACCACCAGCAGTGTTCCACGTTTTTTCATGATGCCTTCCTAATCCTCCAGTTCCGTCTCACGGTCGCTTAACCGATTTGCTACTGTTTCAGGCTGCACGGCAGACAAAATGATATGCCCGCTGTCCATAACAACCACAGCACGGGTACGTCTGCCATATGTTGCATCTATCAATACCCCCCGCTCGCGCGCATCTTGAATGATCCTTTTAATAGGCGCGCTTTCCGGAGAAACGATTGCTATGATCCTGCTTGCTGAAACGATATTCCCGAAACCAATATTGATCAACCGAATCGCCATACATTCTTCCTCGCTTATTCTACATTTTGAACCTGTTCACGCATTTTTTCCAATTCGCTCTTAGCCGCAATTACCAGTGAAGTAATTTCCGCATCGTTGGCCTTGCTGCCAATGGTATTTACCTCACGATTCATTTCCTGTACAATAAAATCCAATTTTCTGCCTACCGGCCCATCCGACTGTGCGCTTTGGCAAAATTGCTCTATATGGCTATGCAGGCGCACCAATTCCTCATCAATTGCATGCTTCTCCGCTATCAGGGCCGCTTCCATAACAACCCGTTGCTTTAGTGTTTCATCTGCCTGCGTATATTCCTTCATTTTTTCCAAAAGCTTATCCTTAGAGGCCTGCTCCGCCCGAGGCGCCAATGCATCAATCTGACAAACCAAGGCATCCACCGCTTTTGCCTTTGTAAGCAGATCCTCGCAAAGCTTTTCGCCTTCCTTTTCACGCATCGTTTTCAACTGCTCGATGGCCTGCGAAAAAGCCTGCTCTACGACAAAGCATACTGCCTGCTCGTCTTCTTGGCTTTCAGAAAGCTGTAAGACCTGGGGCAGCATAGCCACCTGCCACAGAGTAGTTTCAGACGGCTTTCCCAACGCCTGCGCCAGCGCCGATACCGCCTTTTGATAGGACTGCGCCAAAGCGACATCTGCCAGAACCTCAGCCCGATCTTCCCTCGTATTTTTATAGGAAATATATAGGTCAACCTTTCCCCGATGCAAAACATCCGCTAAAGCTGCGCGCAGTTTTTGTTCTACAAAACTCACATTGCGCGACATACGGAAATTTGGGTCTAGGTATCGAGAATTGACTGCCTTTATTTCAATGGTCGCTTCCCGCCCCTCCAGTTGAAACGAGCCGCGCCCAAAGCCGGTCATACTTTGCATTTTTATGCCTCCGTCCCCTTGATGGATTATTATACCATAAAGATCAGCTCTGGTTCAACGATACCTCCGTCTCTGCCATACGCTCAGCAAACCGGTAAAATTCGTCTGCTCCAGGCGGCGCAATCTCTCTTGTCATTCCATCCATACACTGTATCAAAAGCCCATTGCCCTCATACTTTACCTGGCCAATGACCGCTGCTGGGATCTCCTTTTCTTGTAAAGAGCGCACCATCTCTTTCCCATTTTCACATGCAATGAGAAGACAGCCGGCAGATGATAAGCGCAGCGCATCTAAAGAAAATGCACGGCATAGCTGTTCTGTTTCCTCCAACACCGGAATGCGCTGCTCCATCAAATATACTCCACAGCGGGAAGCCAGGCTCATGGCATGTACCGCCCCTAGTATGCCACCTTTGGCAGCATGGCAAATGGCGTGGGCTCCCTGGCCCGCCGCCAAAATGCCGTCCTGTATGGCGGAAAGCCGATCCTTTAGCTGCTGACAGGCGTGATAGCCCTCTGTTCCCAAATGCTGCATAGAGATAGAGGCATAATCCACTGCCATCCGATAGGTTGCCTCCAGCCCGGCCCATTTTGTCAGCACCAGGTCATCCCCCATCTGCGCGCCATTGGCCGTTACCAAGCGTCCCTCCGGGCAAGTCCCCAAAACCACCGCGCTTGCCACTGCCCGCGTCAAAGCGTCGCTTTTTTCCACATTGCTGCCAATGACTTCGACCTGAAGTGTATCTGCGCATTGTTTTACCTGCTCCATCATACGCTCAACCTTTGCTTCATCCATGGTTTTTGGTATAAAAAGCGATATGATAAGGCCAACAGGTTCTGCCCCGCAGGCTGCCATCTCGTTGCAGCAGCACTGCACCAAAAGCCCCCCCATTTCCTTGCTCTCCAAGGAAACAGACTCTGTACAAACGACGCAAAGCCTGGGGCCAAGGCGCAGCGCAGCACAGCCCTTTTCTGTCGTGGGACGCAGCACAACCTCATCTCGAATCTGCGTGTTGCTATAAAAAGCTTTTCTCATCCATTCAGTTTCAGTTTTCATACCCTCACGGCCCTTCTTCATCCTCAGTGCTGTGAAATCATATCCAAATATGCCTGTTCTGTTAACACGCGCACACCTAATTTCTGTGCCTTTGTTAGTTTGCTGCCTGCCTTTTCTCCCGCTACAACCAATGTAGTCTTCTTGCTGACACTGTCAGTTGTAACCGCGCCCAAGGCCTCAGCCTGTTCCTTTGCCTGGTTCCTTGTCATCTGGGACAATACGCCTGTAAAGACAATACTCTCTCCTGCCAAAAATCCCTGTGTGCCGTCATCCTTTTTCATTTCCCCCATCGGCTTAACACCGCAGGCCAGCAAATCTTCTAAATGCTTCCTTTTCCCGCCATCAGCAAAATAATCTACAATGGACTGCGCCACGATGCTCCCGATGTCGTGGATCGCTTCTAGCTCCTCTTTTGAAGCATCCGCCAACGCATCTATTGTAGGATAGAGCGCAGCCAAATCCTTTGCTGTTTTCTTGCCTACATTGGGAATGCCAATGCCTATCAGCAGCTGGGAAAGCCGGCATCTTTTGCTCTCTTGAATAGCTCGTATGATATTTTGCGCCCGCTTTTCCTTGAACCCTTCCAGCGCTAACAGCTGTTCCTCTGTCAAGCGATATAAATCGGCCGGGTATCGAACGTCCAGCTGATCCATAAAAGCTTCCAGTGTTTTTTCATTTAAGCCCTGAATATCCATGCATCCTTTGGAAGCAAAATGGGCTAAAGCCGCCAACAGCTGCGGCTTGCAGTCTACGGGATTGCTGCAAAACAGGTGCGCCCCTTTTTCGATGACTTCAGCTCCGCAAAACGGACATTGCGTAGGCGCTTGTATTTCCTGCCCCCTATCATCAACGCTCCCCATGATTTCCGGAATAACGTCATTGCTCCTGCGTATCCATACTCGGCCGCCGATCTTTACATGCTTGCGTTGAATGTCCCCTAAGTTATTCAGCGTTGCCCTTTTTACCGTAGCGCCGCAGATCTCCACAGGCTCCAGCAAAGCCAGCGGTGTTAGCTTCCCGGTTCTTCCTACCTGCCATTGCACAGCCTGTACAGTCGTAACAGCCTCTTCTGCTTCAAATTTAACAGCCATCGCCCAACGAGGAAACCGTTCCGTGTGCCCCAACGCGCGCCGTGTAGCAAAATCACAAACCTTGATTACCATGCCATCCGTTAGAAAATCCTCGTGTTTTCTGCTTTGCGCCATCTTCATTGCCTGCTCATACGCCTCTACTGCGCTATCAAAGTATCGGACCTTCGGGGAGATCTTCAAGCCGTTGTCCTCTAAAAATGCCAGCATTTCCGGCAAGCTCGAAAGTGCCTTGCCCTCTATATATCCTACATTATAGAAAAAGGCATCCAGCTTTCTTGCCGCCGTTACTGACGGATCCAAATTTCGCAGCGCGCCAGCCGCCGCATTCCTCGCATTTTTAAGAGGCTCCTCCGCCGTTTTATTATACGCATCAAAGGAAGAGAGCGGCATGAACCCTTCTCCCTGCACCTCCATTGTTCCATTGAAAGGAATGGACAAAGGGATAGAGCGTATCGTCTGCACCTGCGCCAAGATACCTTCCCCCACAATGCCGTTGCCCCTTGTGGCCGCCTGTACCAGTCTGCCGTTTTTGTACGTCAGGTTGATGGTCAAGCCGTCTATTTTGTATTCCAAGGCATAGCGAAGCGGAGGCAATCCTTCTTCGGCGCCGTGCAGCTTTTGTATGCGCTGTTCCCAGGCCGCAACCTCCTCTTTGCTTCTGCATTTATCTAAGCTCCAAAGCCGCCCCAAATGCGTATGCTGGGAAAATCCCTGAACGGGCGTCCCCCCCACCCGCCTTGTAGGGGAGTCAGGCAATACAATGCCCGTTTCCTTTTCCAGGGCCAATAGCTCATCAAACAATGCATCGTACTCTCCATCTGTAACGGTGGGGTTATCATACCGATAATATTGCTCAGCATACTCATTGAGCAGATCTACAATGGTTTGTAAACGCTGTTCCATTATCCTTCCTTCTTCATAGCAGCATATTTCAAGGCAATGCGCTTGATTCCCTTGCTTCCAAAATCAATTTCAGCCACCAGCCCATCGCCTTTCCCCGATAAGGATAAGACCACACCGCCTCCAAACGCAGGATGGTGCACCCTGTCTCCTTCTTTAAGCTCCATCAGCGCCGGATCCGGTTTTGTAATGATGGGCCGTGATGCTCTCTTTGCCAAAACCGGAGACCTCATCACGCTCTGTTTCGGCAAATCCGCATACGGGCTCATCACCCCGCTGGCCGTATCGTTTCGCTCCAATCCCTCTGGCAGCTCCTCTAAAAAACGTGAGGGTGGGTTATGATTGGTGGCGCCAAACAGCCCGCGACTCATCGCATAGGTCATATACAGCCTATCCATTGCACGTGTGATGCCTACATAGCACAGCCGCCGTTCTTCTTCAATCCCTTCTTCGCTCTGCATAGAGCGAATGTGCGGGCAAATTCCTTCCTCCAGCCCAATAAAAAACACAACCGGGAATTCCAGCCCCTTTGCACTATGCAGCGTCATCAGCGTCACAGTATTGGTTTCTGTTTGTTCGTCTGAGTCCGTTACAAGGGCTACATTTGCCAGAAAATCAGCTAAAGTCGCATCTGCATTCGTCTGCATAAATTCCTGGATCGCCGTAATAAACTCCAGCATATTTTCAGCCCTTGCCAGTGCTTCCTCCGTGCCCTCTTCCTGGTATTGGAGCAAAAGCCCCGTATCATCCAAAACCTTACGCACATATTCCTCCGGCGCCAGTAATACACCGGCTGCCATAAGCTGCATCATATCGTTGGCAAACTTCTCCAGCTTGTCCGCTGTGCGCTGAGGGGCAATGTATTGGCCTGCATTCATCACAATATCCCAGGCAAATACATCATTTTCCAAAGCTGCTGTCTGGATCTTTCCTACTGTCGTGGCTCCAATGCCGCGCTTTGGCACATTTAGGATGCGGAATAAGCTAACGCTGTCCTGCGGATTTTGGAGAAACCGCAGGTAAGCCACCAAATCCTTAACCTCTTTCCGGTCATAAAATTTAATGCCTCCTACCACGCGGTACGCGATTTGCTTTTTCATAAATTCTTCTTCCAAAGCACGGCTCTGCGCATTGGTCCGATAAAGCACAGCAAAGTCCGAAAGCCGATAATCAGCCAGCAAATCATCAATGGTATCTGCTACAAACATCGCCTCTTCCCGCTCAGAGATACAGCGGTGGAGTGCAACGGGCGCCCCGCCCTCTCGGGTGGTGAATAAGGTTTTTCCTTTTCGCCCGCTATTATGGCTGATCACAGCATTGGCCGCTTCCAGAATCGGCGTAGTAGAACGGTAATTCTGCTCAAGACGAATCATTTTTGCGCCGGGAAAATCCTTTTCAAAATCCAAGATATTCCGGATGTCTGCCCCGCGCCAGCCATAAATGGACTGGTCATCATCCCCTACCACGCAAACATTGCCATGAGCTGCAATATATTTTACCAATAGATATTGTGCCCTGTTGGTATCTTGGTACTCATCTACATGCACATACCGAAATCGCTTCTGATAATAGGCCAAAATATCCTGATGCTTTTCAAATAACTCTACCGTTTTCCCCAGCAAATTGTCAAAATCAAAAGCATTGTTTGCCAATAGGCGCTTTTCATATTCTGCATATACCTCGGCTACAGTCTGCTTCCAAATGTCGCCTGCAGCGCGCTGCGCATAATCTTTCGGCCAAAGCATCTTATTCTTTGCATCCGAGATGGCGGACGCCACCGCTTTTGCTGGGCAAAATTTCTCATCAATATCCAGATCTCTTTCGATCTGCTTGATAAGGCGCTGAACATCATCCGTATCATAAATGGTAAAGTTTTTGGTATAGCCAAGCGCATCCGCATTCATGCGCAAAATTCTGACACACATGCTATGGAATGTGCAGATCCACATAGACTGTGCCGCCGGCCCTACCAAGTCCTCCACGCGGTCCTTCATTTCATTGGCCGCTTTATTGGTAAAAGTAATACAAAGAATTGCGCTCGGGAATACGCCCAGCTCCAGCAAATGCGCCGTACGCATAGTAAGCGTTCTCGTTTTTCCGCTGCCCGCGCCCGCTAAGATCAACAAAGGGCCTTCTGTTTGCTCCACGGCAGCTCTTTGGTTTTTGTTCAAACCGGATAGATCCATATTTCCTCCTATAATAACCCCAAGAAAAAGGCGCACAAAGCTGGCCTTTGTACGCCAAAATCGTTACAATCCATTATTCTTTATCCTGCTGTGTTTCCAGGCGGCTCAATACCAGGCCATAGCCTCCGCTCCCGTATGTTACACAACGGTTCACACGGCTAATTGTCGCAGTAGAGGCACCTGTCAGCCGGCTGATTTCCTGATAGGTCACTTTGTCTTTCAACATTTTTGCCACTTGTAAACGCTGGCTCAGAGCATGCATCTCCGCCATGGTGCATATATCCTCAAAAAACTGATAGCATTCCTCTACTGTCTCCAAATGAAGGAGCGCTTGGCAAAGCATGTCCATTTCTTTGGACTTTAGATTGGAATTGGCTGGCATGCGAATCCTCCCAAACGTTTTTTTGTATTATATCATGATACGCTACTTTATTAAAGTATAAAAACCAAGCAAATCATCAACCGTCAGTCAGAACCTCCAGCTGTGCTATGGAAATTTCGTATGCGGTTTTGATGGCAGATTCCCCTGTGGGATATGTCTTTTCATAAGCGCGCGACTGCATGCGCCCCTTCAAACGGATATGTGTGCCTATTTCCAAATGCGCAGCAAAGCGCGCCGTTTTCCCCCAGGCAATGCACGGCAGATAATCGCTTTTGTGGTATGCACGATTTACCGCAAGCAGAATGTCCGTAATCTCCCGTTCAAACGGTGTTTTCCGGTATGTGGGTTTTTTGCATAAATATCCAGACAACGCGATCTCATTGTGGCAAGCTGCTGCCTGCGCAATAAATTCCAAGCGCCTGGCAAATACGGTTAAAATAAGCCGGCTGCTGCCCTCTACCATCTTATTATAGCTCCGTATCTGGCCATATACCCTGACAACCTGCCCAGATTTAGCGGTTCCCAGGATTCTTTCCGATACCGTAACCGGCAGCACATCGGCCACTTCCGATAAACGCTTTACATGAAGAGCGAATGTATAGAAATTCTCCCCATACAGCGAATGAGAATACAAAGGATCCTGTACAATGGTTCCCAATAATTGCGCCTGATTGTCATAGGTATTCTGCACTGTTGACGCCTCCTAAAATACTTATTTAATATTTATGAGGCAGCGGGTAGATTTATGATGCTCAGAGCCTATCAAAAAAGCAGCCAATCGGCTGCTTTTTTATCACATTTTATGGAATGTATACGGATCAGGCCCGGTATGATGATCCTGATTCAGCATATCAATGGCTACCATATCTTCAGAGCTCAAAATAAAATCAAATACCTGGATATTCTCTTCAATCCGTTTGGGGTTAATGGATTTCGGGATGGTAATGATACCTCTTTGCAATTCCCAGCGAATTACGATCTGCGCGATATTTTTGTTGTATTTGTCTGCGATCTTTTTCAGCGTCTCATTGCCGAATACTTCTCCATGGGCCAGCGGGCTCCATGCTGTCATGGCAATTTGATTGCTAAAAAGGAACTGCTGCATCTATGTTTGTTTCAAAAATGGATGGCATTCAATCTGGTCTACCATCGGTTTGATCTCACAGCTGTCCAATAATCTCTGTACATGCTCCTGCATAAAATTGCTCAATCCAATGGCGCGCACTCGTCCGTCCTTATATAGTTTTTCAAATGCTTTCCATGTATCTACATATTTATCATGATCCGGGCACGGCCAATGAATCAAATACAAATCCAATACATCCAGGCCCAGCAGATCCATGGTCTTATCAAAGGCACGCAGCGTATTATCATATCCCTGGTCGCTGTTCCACAATTTCGAAGTGATGAATAGCTCTTCCCGAGGAAACCCGCATTCTTTGATACCCTGGCCTACGCCTGCTTCATTTTCATACGCCGCAGCCGTATCAATCGCACGGTATCCTGCGGACACAGCCGCCTTGACAGCATCAATTACCTGTTGTCCATTTTCCGTTTGCCAAACGCCCAAACCAAATTGGGGCATTTTTACGCCGTTGTTCAAAACAATCCAGCTCTGTCCTGTTGTGTTCATTATACCGCTCCTTTCCTTTGTCCGGGAACTTCTTTGTATTCATTATTTCACGATCCTAATGGGCTGTCAAACATTGTTTGGCAGCCTTTATAAAAAGAAAGGAGAGCCGGTCTCCCGGCCTCCTGCTTTTCATCTGCATTTTCTGCTAATCAATCATCCCTTCCGGCGCTCTGTTCTCCGCTTTTTTGCATACAAAGTAGCGACCACGGTCTCCCGCTGTTCCAGATACCGTTTTGCGAACACTGATACCGCCAAACTTTACATTTTGTATCGTTATGCCTTCGTAACGAGCTTCATAACCATCCGGTACATTGACTTCCTCTATGATGTACTCAATGAGCTTTCCTTCCGAGTCGTACATGGGAAGATCTGTAAACGTATACGCCCATACGTTGTCCGTGTTTGGTTTCATCGTATCCCATTGTCCTTCAAACAGCCCAGTGTCCTTGTAAACAACCGCACGCTTATATTCTATGCCATCAGCATACAGCACCAGCTCGATCTTTGCCGGGCGCTCTCCGGACGCATTGTTTTGATCGCGCCAAATCTTTGTAACAGGGATATCCATTGTCCCGCACAATCGGTTGGTGATCTGGTACCCATCCTGCTCCAAATCATAGCCATCCGGGACGCTTTCTTCTATACGATAGCTATACGGATGCCCTTGGCCATCGGTTTTCGGCAAATCTGCATAGCGGTAATGCCACACATCCCCTTCCATTTCCCATACAGAATCTGCCGATACAATTTGCTCTGCGCCACCTTCTATGCAATAGCTTTTGACCTAGATACTGATATTCTAAGCAAAACGTATGGAAATTCAAGCTATACAAATGCTAAGGAAGTGTATATTTTGGAAATGAAACTGTTGATGCTGTAAAAGCTGTGCTGGCTGTTCAAACTTTGGCGAAAAAATATCCATGGTTTGCATCTAGTGTAAGGGATATTCGGTTGCTCCGCATTGAGGATAATAACGACCTAAATCCTGCTATTCAAATGGTCGTTGGGTAAATATGTAAAAAGAGGGCTCAGATGCCCTCTTTTGTTTTATTTGAAATGGATTTGGTTACTTTACGAATTGAAGAGCAACCATATATTTCGTTGCTTTTCTTTTACCAGACGGGTATAATATTATATAAATGGGCACAGCGTTAACCTCCCATTGTTTTTCAGTGGGAGTCATGACGCATTTTTTGTGTCATCCGTTTTGCCAAACCAAAATGCACTTTGGCATTGAATCAGACAGAAATGAGGTGGAAAAATGATTTCTTTTTTCCGTACAGACGACCAAAAAATTCATTTGCTGGATGCCATAGAGGCCGGTTGTTGGGTGCATGTTGTAAATCCTACAAAAGATGAAATCGACTTGTTGCTTGCAATCACAAATGTAGAACGCGATTTCCTCGTTGCAGCTTTGGACGAAGAAGAGCGATCACGTATTGAAACAGAGAACGGGCAAACTCTAATCGTGGTAGATACCCCTACCATTGAGTTATCCGATAAAGAGGGAATCATCAACTCCACATTCCCTCTAGGCATCATTTTAACAGACGATAATATTTTTACTGTATGTCTGAAAGATTCTTCAGTTTTACAGGATTTCACCAACAACAGAGTCAAGGGATTTTCTACCAAAAAGAAAAGCCGATTTATCCTGCAGCTTCTTTATCGCAACGCTGCTAAATTCCTTGTTTACCTGCGGCAGATCGATAAAAAAAGCACAGAGCTGGAAGGCGAGCTCCATAAATCAATGAAGAATAAGGAACTGATCGCCATGCTCAATTTGGAAAAGAGCTTGGTCTATTTTTCCACCTCGCTAAAAAGCAATGAAGCTGTGCTGGAACGCTTGATGCGCATGGAATTTATACGGCGTTATCCGGATGATACAGATCTTTTGGAGGATGTTATCATTGAAAACAAGCAGGCCATTGAGATGTGTACCATCTACCGTGATATTTTATCCGGTACTATGGATGCTTTTGCTTCTGTGATCTCCAACAATCTAAACATTGTTATGAAGCTTTTGACTTCTATTACCATTATGCTTACCATCCCTACGCTGTTTGCTAGTCTTTGGGGCATGAATGTACCGGTCCCTTTTCAAAATAGCCCTTGGGGCTTCCTGGTCGTTTGTGGAATTTCCTTGATCGCATCCATCATTTCTGGCATCATTATGTTTCGGAAAAAAATGTTCTAATAAAAAAAAGAGCTGGTTTACAGCTCTTTTTTATTAACTTCACGTCTGCAAAAAGTTGCGTTGCACCTTTGTAACAATATCATCAAACAAGGAAAGCACAACGGGACTTCCCTTTCCCTGCTTAGTTTCTTTGGGAATTTGCACTGCTTCGATGCTGCTTTGTGTGCCATGGAACTGCGTAATTGTAAAGCTTTCCTGCAAATGCACCCAACAAATAAACACGAGCTCATTGCCATTTGCTCCATCCTTTTGCAATGCAATGATCTTTTGCCCCTTGCCATTTCTTTTCTGTGGCTCTATTTCATCAATGGGCAGGCGTTTTGCATAGCCCCTTTCAGTAAACAAAGCCAGCTCCTGCTCTGAGGAAACCAGATCCGCAAAAAGGATTTCGTCGTCTTTTTCCAAGGCCATTGCTTTCACGCCAGCCGCTGTTCTCCCCTGCTGCGGAATACTATCAGTCGAAAAACGGATCGCATTTGCCTTTTTCCCAATCATTAAAAGATCCTGATCCTGCGAAATTAAAAGGACTTGGTGCACTGCATCATCCTTTTTCAGCCCACATGCAGCCAGCTTGCCCCTGGATTTTTCATACTCCGAACACGCTGTACGCTTAACAAGCCCTTGTCTGGAAACAAATAAGACATCTTGGCCGTCTGTATTGCCAAATACCAGCATGGATACAATCTCTTCATCTTTTCCCAGACCATTTAGCAAGGAAGCTGCATGCATGCCCCGATCTTTCAGCCGGCATTCCGCTACATCCCCCGCAGCAACAGCAAATACGTTGCCTTGGTCCGTAAAGAAGCGGAGTTTATCATCTGTCATGCAGCGCAAACGTGTTTTCACGTCTTCTCCGCCTTCTTGTGCTGTCTTTATTGTGGATTTGAGAGAAAGCCTCTTCAAATAACCAGTATTGGTAAATAGGACTTCGCATGGTTCCGCCTGTTTTTTGACTTCCAGTTCCGAAGCATGGACAGTTTCCAGCTCGCATAGCAACGTCCTGCGCGGATACGCATATTTCTCTTTGATCTCTAAAAGCTCTTTTTCGATGACGGCCGTCAGCTTTTTCTCACTGCCCAAAATACTGCGCAGCTTAGCAATCAGCTTAACGATCTCATCATAATCGCGTTTCAGCTCACCCAATTCCAGCGCCGTTAACCGTCTCAAGCGCAGATCCAAGATAGCTTGCGCTTGAATGGACGTAATATCAAACGCTCCCATCAATCGCTTTCTCGCTTCATTTGCATTCTTGGAAATCCGAATCAACCGAATTACTTCATCGATATTCTGTACAGCAATCATTAACCCCGCCAAGATATGCTCTCTCTGCTCTGCTTCCTCCAGCTCGTAGCGAGTACGGCGCCGTACAATCACTTTTTGGTATTCAGCATAGTAACGAATCAGCTCCAAAAGGCCTAGCTGCTGCGGCTTTCCCTCCGCAATGGCTACCATATTGATACCAAACGTAATCTGCAAATCTGTATACTTATATAAATACTGGAGAATTTTATCTGCATCTGCATCTTTGCGCAGGTCTATGACCGCACGCATCCCCTCTCTATCAGACTCATCTCGAATATCAGAAATGCCAGATAGATACCCCTTCTTTTCCTCTCTCAGCTTTTGTATTTTCTCCAAAAGGCTCGCCTTATTGACCTGGTAGGGCAGTTCTGTAACAACGATCCTGCTTTTACCATTCCTTTCTTTTTCAATCTCGGTTTTTGCCCGCACCTTGATCTTGCTGCGCCCTGTCCGGTACGCTTCCACAAGCTCATCACCGTTGCTGCAAAAACCGCCTGTCGGAAAATCCGGTCCCTTGATATACTGCATCATTTTATCGAGGGAAATTTCCGGATCTTTATAGTATGCGATCACACCATCGATCGCCTCAGACAGGTTATGAGGAGGGATATTGGTGGCCAGCGCAATCGCGATTCCGCTTGCCCCGTTTACCAAAAGGTTGGGATAACGGCTGGGCAGCATATCCGGCTCTTTCAAGGTATCGTCAAAGTTAAGAGAAAACGGAACGGTATCCTTATCCAAATCGCGCAGCATTTCCAGCGCTAGCGGCGTCATCCTGGCCTCCGTATATCTCATCGCAGCGGCAGAGTCTCCATCAACGCTGCCAAAATTCCCGTGCCCATCCACCAAGGGGGCTGACATATTAAAGGGCTGTGCAAGACGTACCATGGCATCATATACCGATGTATCGCCATGCGGATGGTATTTTCCCAGGCAATCGCCAACAATACGCGCAGATTTTCGATGGGGCTTATCCGGCGTCAGGCTCAGCTCCATCATTGTGTATAAAATTCTACGCTGTACTGGCTTTAATCCATCCTCTACTCTCGGCAGGGATCTGTCCATAATCACATATTCTGCATAGGGAATCATGGATTGGTGCATCACCTGATCCAGCGGCTGCTCTAGTATTTGATGCGCAATGGGCATTGCTGGCTGCTGTTTTTTACCTGCCATCTTCCACAACGCCTCCTAATTCCATAAAATGATCTTCTCTATTAAAGTTTGAATTGGCTAAGATATATTCTCTTCTTAGGTCTGCTTTTTCCCCCATCAATACGCGAACTAGGTGTTCTGCCTCGGCCGCATTCTCGATTGTCACCCGTACCAGGGTGCGCTTTTCTGGGTTCATCGTCGTTTCCCAAAGCTGTTCCGGGTTCATCTCCCCAAGGCCCTTATACCTTTGTAATGTATAGCCCCTGCCCATCTGTTTGATCAATGTGCTCAGTGCCTCATCATCATAGGCATATTCGTGCTTATTCCCTTTGCTGACTCTATAAAGCGGCGGCATACCAATAAAAACATGCCCGCCTGTAATCAATGGTTTCATATAGCGGTAAAAGAATGTAAGCAGAATAGCCCGGATATGCGCGCCGTCCTGGTCTGCATCCGAAAGAATGATGACCCGATTATATTTAAGCTGCGAAATATTGAAATCTTCTCCGATCCCTGTGCCCAAAGCCGTAATAACAGAACGAAATTCATCATTTGCCAATACCTGTTCCAGCCGTTTTTTTTCAATATTCAACGGTTTGCCCCTTAATGGAAGGATAGCCTGGAATCGTCGGTTTCTTCCCTGCTTAGCGCTGCCGCCAGCGGAATCTCCCTCTACGATAAATAATTCATTCTGCTCTGCATTGCGACCTGTGCAAGAGGATAGCTTTCCTACCAACGGCGCTGCATCCAATTTGTTGAGTGCCCTTGCCTTTTTCTTAGCAGAACGTTCTGCTTCCCGTACTTTTGCCGCCTGTGCCGCTTTTTCCATGATTGCCAGCGCAATGTTTTGATTCCTCAAATCATCCAAGAACATGCCTAACTGTTCCGTTATAACGCTTTCCACGCCTGTACGCGCTTCAGAATTGCCAAGCCGTGTTTTTGTCTGTCCTTCAAACTGCGGGTTCTTCAGCTTAAGGGAAATAACAGCCGACAGCCCCTCCCGGTAATCCTCTCCTATCAACGGCGTATCCTTTTCCTTTAGAATGCCATTTTTCTTTGCAAACTCATTCATACACTTGGTATAGGCAGCCTTAAATCCCGTTTCATGCATCCCGCCGTCAATCGTCGCAATATTGTTGACGTAGGAATAAATGGATTCATTGTATCCGTCGTTGCTTTGAATGGCAACGGACACCAGCATATCCCCGCTTTTGCCCTCCAGCAAAATAGGCGTATCATACAAAGTATCCCTATCCTGGTTGAGGAATTTAACAAAATCCATCAATCCTCCTTCGGAATAGTACTCCACTGTCTGTTCCTTTTTATCGCCTTTGATACGCTCGTCCGTTAAAATGATATGCACGCCTCTATTGAGAAACGAAAGATCTCTAAGCCTGCGTACAATCATATCGTAATGAAAATCCGTTGTTTCAAATACCGCATCGTCTGGCCAAAAGGTGACTTTCGTGCCCTTTCTGCGCGTACGTCCCACATTTTCCAACGGGAGCTCCGCTTTGCCTGGAATTATCTTTCCCGTTTTTTCATCCATTTGCGGAGAAAATGCTATCCTGTACAACGAGCCATTTTGAGCGACCTCCACTATGACTCGCTTGGATAAGGCGTTGACTACGCTTGCGCCTACGCCATGCAGGCCTCCCGAATATTGATATTGGCTGGAAGAAAACTTTCCGCCGGCATGCAACTGTGTATACACTACTTCTACCCCGGAAACACCCATCTGCGGGTGAATGTCTACCGGAATACCACGGCCATTGTCTTCAACCGTCGCTCCGCCATCCTTATGTAAGGTGATTTTCACCTGGTCGGCGTAGCCGTTCGCGGCCTCGTCAATCGCATTGTCTACAATCTCCCAGAGCATATGATGCAATCCGCGTACCTCTGTGGAGCCTATGTACATCCCTGGGCGCATCCGAACCGCTTCCAGCCCCTCCAGCACCTTTATATCTTTTGACTGATAACTTGTATTCACCATTTCCTCCTTATGGGATCACATGCACAGTTGAAAACGCGCCCAAAAGCTCAACTGTAACTATATTTTCTCCTGTTCCTGTTACGAACTGCTTAGAGCCATAAGAGATGCCCTGTTTATGCCCCTCACTGCAAAATACAGCCTGAGCTTCTATCTTCAGAACACAGTTTTCCGGCATTTTCACATACACATCAGAAAAAGCAACGTCTACTTCAACATTGCCTATTTTATCCGCAATATAAGGCTCAACATCCAGCTCTCCTTTTGTAAAAGCGCCCAAATACAATCCTGAGCCATCCTCTTGTGTAGTAATGCTTGGCTTCCCTATGTTTTTCAGCGTTTCCTGGATACCCCCTGTAATAAATCCATACAGCAGCCATAACACAAACAATACTGCTAGTATTTTCACAATGGAAAAAGATAGCTTCAAAATCGTTTTCAATAAAAATAAGATTAGACCAATTACTGGAATAATCAGTAAAATCACAATGACAGGAATCAAAGAAAAATCCCCCTTATCGTATGCAATATGTTCTATCATACCACACATATAGAAGGGAGATACAAGCAACTTATGAAAATCCAATCAATTTTTTAGAGAATTTATCTTGGTTACTGATTCATTATAGTGCCATACGTGCCTAAAAAGCGGCAAAGCGCCATTTGTGCCTTTGTGTTTAAGTCGTTGTCCTGCGCCTGTATCGCCTGCCGGGTATCCTCTATGGTCTGGGCAACCAGTTGTATAAGCTCTGTGCCAATCTGATTCTCCCCTGAGGAAAACTGTGCCTCCAAGATGCTCTTTGCCTGCTGCAGCTTGTCTTCTGCTGTATTCAAATGCTGCTTGCTGTCCTGCTGGGTTTCTATTGTTTGGTTTGCTGCCAAAAGCTCCTCTTTGGTTTCCATCAACAGTTCAATTCCCTGCTCTAAAGCCTGGCTTTGCTCTTGAGTCTCAGTCTGTATGCCCCTTTGTTCAATATGAACCGGCAATATCTTTAATACCATAGTATCCTCCAGGCGTTGTTTTACAATCTCCGCATCGTTCTCCGAAGTATAGGCAGATAAAATAACACGAAAATCCTCTTCGTCTTGGTATACGTAGCCGGCGCCCCCCTGTTTTTGGATAGATTGCGCTTCCGTGTCGGCATTATCCTGGGACGCATAAACGCCTGCTTGTAAAAAATAAAAATCCATAGCCGGAACTGTATAGCTTATAGCTTCTGCCGGAGATGGAATTTCTTCGGCCTGAGGTTCTTCATTGGAAAAAACGCCCAACTGTTCAAAGACCGGGCGTACTACATTCTCTGCTAAAAAAGTGCCAGCTTTAGTCGCTGCCCCTATATAAGCCAAAAGAAGCAAAGCAACAACCGCAAAGAGAAAAGAAATGGAAGGTTCCTGTCTTTGCCGAACTGTATATCTTCGATATGGGATTCTTCTCCTACGCCGGTACCGCATATCATTTGCCTCCTTTCCCCTGTTTCACCATATGTATGTGAATCAAGGAAATATGAAAGGCAATCAAAAAGCGGTAGAATACACCCAGGGCATCCTACCGCGCGGCTTTGGTTTATTTATGAACCAGCGTCCCTACCTGTTCGCCAGAGACTGCCCTGACGATGCTATTTGCTTCGTTCATTGCAAATACTAAGATGGGAATATCATTTTCCATGCAAAGCGCAATGGCCGGGGAATCCATAACCGCTAAATCATCTGCCAAAACCTGTTTATAAGTAATATCATCATACTTCTTAGCATCCGGATTCAGCTTTGGATCGCTGTCATAGATTCCATCTACATTTTTAGCCAGCAGAATCATTTCCGCGCCCATTTCTGCAGCGCGCAGTGCTGCTGCCGTATCCGTAGAAAAGTACGGGTTCCCTGTGCCGCAAGCAAAAATCACGATGCGCCCTTTTTCCAAATGGCGTACAGCGCGCCTGCGGATATAGGGTTCTGCCATCTGCCTCATTTCTATCGCCGTTTGACAGCGAACCTGCGCTCCCTTTTGCTCCAAAGCATCCTGAAGGGCCAATGCATTCATTGTCGTCGCCAGCATTCCCATATAGTCCGCTGTTGTTCTGTCCATATCGGTACCCTGGCGCCCGCGCCAAAAGTTGCCTCCACCAACCACCACACAGATCTCACAGCCGGTTTCCTTTGCTTGTATGATCTGATCGCTGATGGATGATACCACATCGTTGTTTAGGCCAAAACGGTCATTTCCGGCCAACGCTTCTCCGCTCATCTTAATGATCACGCGCTGATATTTCGGCTTCACTATGTTTCCTCCTACAAGATCCAACATTTTAAGGCATCTGCCTGCTTATCATCATAACCATGAATAGCGTACCAGAGGAAGAAAGCTTGCGTCAATGCTAAATTCATTTTTTCTACCCCCACTGGCCTATGCACGGCATAAAAAAAGGGCTATAAGCCCTTTTTTATGCTTTTGCTTGATTCATTACTTCCTCAACAAAATTGTCTTCCCGCTTCTGCAGGCCTTCACCCATCTCATAACGGGTAAAACGGCGAATGGTAATGTTTTCACCCAAGGCCGCAATCTGCTCTTTCACATAATCGGAAATGCTCTTATCCGGATCCTTGACAAACGGCTGATCCAGCAAGCATACTTCCTTGAAATACTTTTTAATACGGCCTTCCACCATATTGTTGACGATTTTTTCCGGTTTTCCCTCATTGATTGCCTGGATACGCAAAATTTCTTTTTCTTTTTCAAGGGTATCCTGCGGTACCTCTTCGGATGTTAGGTACAAAGGGTTGGAAGCCGCAATCTGCATTGCAATATCACGTACAAAGCTCTGGAACTGATCTGTTTTCGCAACAAAATCCGTTTCACAGTTTACTTCCACCAGTACGCCAATTCTGCCGCCCATATGGATATAGCTAGCCACAACGCCTTCCGCCGCAATACGGCCAGATTTTTTAGCCGCTGCCGCAAGCCCTTTTTCACGAAGAATCTCCGTGGCCTTTTCCATATTGCCATCAGCTTCCATCAAAGCCTTTTTACAATCCATCATTCCTGCGCCCGTAGCTTCACGCAGCGCCTTTACATCACTTGCACTCACTGCCATGGATATACGCCTCCTCGTTTCGTGTTATGCCTGTACAGGCTCTTCTTTTGCCTCTGCAAACAGCTCTGCGCTTTCCTCTGCAGCCTGCACTTCTGCATTGGCTTCCTCTTCAGCCTGGTCTTCATCCTGCTCGCCCTGACGGCCTTCAATCACAGCATCCGCCATTTTGCCAGCAATCAATTTTACCGCACGAATAGCATCGTCATTGCCAGGAATTACATAATCCAACTCATCCGGGTCGCAGTTGGTATCGCAAATGCCGACAATCGGAATGCCAAGCTTGCGAGCTTCGGAGATTGCGATGTGCTCTTTGCGAGGATCCACGATAAACAACGCGCTCGGCAACTGGCGCATTTCTTTGATGCCGCCCAAGTTTTTCTCCAGCTTCTCGCGTTCCAGAACCAATTTGCTGACTTCTTTTTTCGTCAACGCTTCAAAGTCCCCGTTTTTCTCCATATTGTTGATACGGGTCAAACGCGCGATGCTCTGGCGAATCGTCTTAAAGTTGGTGAGCATCCCGCCCAGCCAGCGATTATTTACATAAAACATATTGCAGCGCTTTGCTTCCTGCTCGATGCTTTCGCGTGCCTGCTTTTTCGTACCTACAAACAGTACAGAGCCGCCCTGCGCCGCAATATCACGAATAAACATATAAGCTTCTTCCGCTTTGCGTACGGTTTTTTGAAGATCAATGATATAAATACCATTGCGTTCGGTAAAGATGTACTTTGCCATCTTGGGGTTCCAGCGGCGTGTTTGGTGTCCAAAGTGCACGCCCGCTTCCAACAATTGTTTCATGGAAATAACAGACATTTCTTCCTCCTTGTTTTCCTCCCCGCAGCTAGCCTCCCTCAATTCCCAAACAGGGCACAAGGCGGGAGTATACTGACAGGTGTGTTTTTTATCCGAGATATTATATCACAAGCCAACGATCCTATGCAAGAATCAATTTTCATCCGGAGACTCTATGCCCAGCGCCGCTTCTTCCTTCTGCTCTTCATAGATTTTCATACATTCGATAGCAATTTCATTTTCCGGATCGAGCGCCAATACCTTTTCGCAATATTCCCTTGCTGTCTCATCCGGCAGCGGGAACGGGCGCACAAGGTACAACTGATCCAAAAGCGTAGCCATATACGGCACATTCTCCGGCATTTGCGCAACGGCTGTTAAGCCAAGCTCCATGCTTTCATTTAAGATCTGTGCATGCTCCCTCAAATCGCTGTGCCATACAGAGGAAGCAACATAAAATGCATCAATGGGGTCATTTGTCGTCTCATACAGACACTGGCCAAGCTGGTAGAAGGTCTCGGCGTCCTCCCAGTTCCCAGTGATAGCGCGTGTTACAATTCTGCGCGGCAGATCTCTGCTTTTTTCCAGCAGCTGATCTACCGCCTGCTGCAGTTCCCCTGCGTCTACCAAGGGCCGCACTTGTCCCAGTGCCACCATATCAGTACGATACAAAATCATTTCTACCTTATGGGCAGATTGGCTTTTGGGATTGATCGCCTTGGCAAGCGCAATAAACTGGGCGGCCCTTTCAATATCCACTTTGCAATTCGGACGCTCAAAAATAGAGAGCGCGCGTTCCACATAGGTAAGCTTTTCTCGCAATTTTGAAGTGCTGTCTATCATTTGCTGTAAAAAGTCCAACGCCTGGTCATAGGCCTCCGGGCAATCCGGCAGACATTCCAGTAAAAGATTGACAGCCTCATCCAGTTCGCTGTTAGAATCCTTATCCTCTATCAGCTTCCAATACATGGTAAAGCAATTATAATTGCTGGTCTTATCTGCTAAGTCCACCAATACATGCTTCAGGTCATCCCTGGTGTACAGATCCGATGCATCCATCTTCTCCATCACCTCATCAGCCTTTTCCCAGTCGCCCTCAATAACAGCTTCACGAAAATCATTCCAAACTTCCAAATAATCGTTGAAATCCTGTGCCGCTGTTTTATCCTTTCCCATCAGTGCCTGCAACTGCTCCTCACATCCATCCTCATCGACGAGGTATTCTTGAAATGCTTCATAAAAGTGATATTGCTTGATGGCTGAAATAAATGGATTTTTCCGAAACAAAGCCATGATTATCTTTCCCTTCTTATCAGTGTAGCGACGTATTTACGCCTAACGTGTTATGCAAAACCTGCGCAAACGGCGTTAAATCATTGACGACCGTATACGTACTATTCTTTTCATTTGTATCAAGCTGCAGCAGCATAATATCCTCCATCAAAAGCGGATTCTTCTCTGCTCTCATAATCAAATACTGATTCCCTTCATGCTGCATGACCGCCCAAAGCTTATATTCCATCTGCTGATTTTTTCCGTTTGCCAGCCTAACCACAAAGGCGTCTAACCAGTTTTGCTTCAACCCATAACCCCCTGTGCATCCAGATAATTTTGTAAGATCAGCTGCGCTGCCAGCTTATCCACTACATTTTTTCTTTTCTTGCGCGAAACATTGGCTCCTATCAATGTACGCTGCGCCTGCACAGTCGTCAACCGTTCGTCTGAAAATACCTGCTCTACCTCCAGGTATTCCTTCAATATTTCCCCAAAGGCCCGGCATCTTTCAGCCGATGGCCCTTCTGTTCCGTTCATGTTTTTAGGCAGTCCAATGACAATTCGCTGTGCGCCCAACGCTGTCAGCTTTTCTGCCACCGCTTTGGCATCTGTCTTAAGATCGCCCTTGCAATGATAGCTTTCCACGCTGCTTGCTAAAATTTCCATTTCGTCCGAAATCGCTATTCCAATACGCGCTTGTCCTACATCCAATCCAGCTATTTTCATCTCAAAACACCTTTATACAAAATTCCGGACAGGATCCGGCGCAATAGCCACACAACACACACTTTTCCAAATCCGGTACCGCTTTCCCATTTACCACTCGAATTGCCCTCGCTTGACAGCGGCGCTCGCATGTGCCGCATCCAATACACCAGTCAGCAACATGCAGCGTACGGCTTTGCCGCTGAACGATGCTTAGCATTTCATGGCTGCATCTATTTTCAAATAACGCCACATTGCACGCAATTTCCTCTTGGCTCTGCATCCCCACAGCAAGACAATCGATAAAAGGCTTGTCCAAAACATAGCGTATACAATGTGCCGGGTCAGTTGCGTAATGCCCTCCGGCCAGAGCTTTGATTCCCACTATTCCCTTGCCAAAATCATGCGCCTTTGCCAAGGCTTCTTCCATTTCCTGTTCAGTCCCATCAATAATGCCAACGCCCCCTTGGTTGCAGATCGCCTCAAGAATATCAATGCAGGGATGCGTAGCTGCTGCCTGCGCACAGTCTACAAAATGGGTAGAAACACCCACTGAGCGAAGGATGCCCTTATCCTTTAGCTCGGCAAATGTTTTTAGCGCCTCATCATGCCCTTTCAGTGTCCATCTGCTTTCCTGCTCATGCAGCATCATGCAATCTAAGTACTGCCGCCCCAGACCAGACAGCGCCTTGTCCACGCTATCCAACGCCCCAGCCCGGTCGTATGCATGGCACTTTGTTATGACTACCGCATCCGGCTTATACTGCAAGCCCTCACGAATATGCGCATAATTTTGATAATACTCTGCCGTATCTAAGCAATTTATCCCTTGCAAAAAGCCCTCTGCCAACAGTTCTCCGCCGTGGGAAGGCGTAAAATCCCGTTGCAAAGGGCCCATCGTCAGCGTACCAAAGCACAGCCGGGAAACCACCAAGCCGCTTTGTCCAAGCTTTCGAAATTCCATTTATTTTGTTTTATGCGTCAAGTAGTAGCGCATAACTTCTTCCAAAAGTTCATCGCGCTCAAAACGGCAAATTAGGCTTCGCGCATTTTTATAGCTCGTAATATACGTAGGATCCCCCGAGATCAAATAACCAACCAATTGATTGACAGGATCATATCCCTTGGTCTTTAAGGCCTCGTATACACGCAAGAGGATTTCCCCACAGGACTCATCGCGCACAGGCGCGAATGCCATGGTACGATCATCTCTATCCATCGCTTATCCCTCAATTCTAAAAATTGCTCAACACAGCTATCATCAGTATACCTGATTTATCATTGTTTTTCAAACCATAATTCAGAAGTTTTTTGACATCCTTATCATCCGCTAACCATTTTGAAGAAAAGCAAAGGCGGCCAAAAGGCCGCCCTGGAGGATCACAACTGGATTCCCATTTGCTTTGCGCCGCGCTCTACCCGCTTAGAGATTTTTTTCATCCCATTGGCATTCAAATCTCCTGCAATGGCCAGCGCAGCCGTAGCTCCAAGAAGAGAGCTAACCGCCATACCTGCTACTACATATTTGGTTTTCATGCAAATTCCCCTTTCTTTGATGGTCTATCCATAGTATGGACCATCCGGGGCTCAAACATGAAAGCGTTATTTGGCAATGTTGTTTATTTTCGGCAAATCATTTTTCATGATTTTCATGATAATCCTTTAGCGCTGCTTTCACGGCTTCTTCAGCCAGTACGCTGCAATGAATCTTCGCAGGCGGCAGCCCATCCAGCGCCTCTATCACAGCTTTATTGGAAAGTTTTTCCGCCTCGCCTATCGTCTTTCCCTTGATCATTTCCGTTGCTATGCTGCTTGTTGCCACCGCTGCACCACAGCCAAACGTTTTGAATTTCACATCTTCAATTACGCCGTTATCATTGATCTTCATGGATATTTTCATAATATCCCCGCATTTTGCATTTCCGACCTCGCCTACGGCATTGGCGTCCACTACATCCCCAACATTTCTTGGATTCATAAAATGATCCATCACTTTTTCACTATACATGAATACCATCTCCTTTACTGATGATACAAAGGCGACATCTCTCTTAGCCGCGAAACAATTTTTTTTAAGCAGTCAATAGCATACTCTATATCCTCTTCCGTCGTGCTGGCGCCTAAAGTCAATCGAAGCGATCCATGGGCGATTTCATGCGGCAGTCCGATGGCCAGCAATACGTGAGACGGGTCCAAAGAGCCAGAGGTGCAGGCGCTGCCACTCGAACCGGCTATGCCCGCCCTGTCTAACAAGAGCAGCAAGGATTCCCCTTCAATATATCGGAAGCAAACGTTGACATTGTTGGGAAGCCTTTTTGTCGGATGGCCATTGAGGCGGGTCTCCGGGATCTGCTGCATCAAGCCTTGAATCAGTCGATCTCTTAGGTTTGTCAGCCTTTCTGCATTATCCTTCATTTGTTCCTGCGCAAGCTGTGCCGCTTTACCCAATCCTACAATCCCCGCGATATTCTCCGTACCCGCTCTTTTGCCGCGCTCCTGCGCACCGCCATCAATTAAATTTTTCAAAATGACGCCCTTGCGTATATACAGCGCGCCAGTTCCCTTTGGTCCATAAAGCTTATGGCCTGTGATAGACAGCATATCTATATTCATTTCATCCACTTGAATTGGTACGGCTCCAAACGCTTGTACCGCATCGGTATGAAAAACAATCCCTCTTTTTCTGCACACTGCGCCGATTTCCTTGATAGGCTCAATGGTGCCGATTTCGTTGTTTGCAAACATGACCGTTACAAGAATGGTATCCTCGCAGATGGCCTGTTCAACCTGCTCCGGTGTCACGAGCCCGTATTCATCTACATCCAGATAGGTAATGCGAAAGCCTTCCTTCTCCAAAGCCTCACAGGAATGAAGCACCGCATGATGCTCGATTTTTGTCGTAATAATATGGTTCCCCTTTTTTTTATGCGCATGCGCCATGCCTTTGATTGCCCAGTTATCGCTCTCCGTTGCCCCAGAGGTAAAAAATATCTCGCTGGGCATCGCGCCTATCGCCTCTGCAATTTGTTCTCTGGCACGGTCCATTGCCTTTTTCGTTTCCCTTGCATAGCCATGAACGCTGGATGGGTTGCCAAAATATTCAGTAAAATACGGCGTCATTTCCGCCAAAACCTCAGGTTTCACATAGGTTGTCGCTGCATAGTCCATATAAATATGTTTTTGTTCCATCATATTCCCTCCCATGCGCCGCAAAGATGCTTTGTGCGCTGTAACTGTTGTCTCTCTATCTCCAGCATTTCTGCCAATGTTATGGTATCTATCACATGATCTATACTTTCACGGATCTGCCTGTAAAGATACGCTTCAATGCAAAATCCTTGATCTGCACAGGCCGTATAGCCTTCTTGGGCACAGACCGCAGGCGCCATAGAACCTTCCAAAGGCCGCAATACCTCTCCGGCTGTAATTTCTTCCACCGGCTTTGCCAATGTATAGCCGCCGTGAGCACCGCGTACAGTCCGTAAGACGCCCGCCATTCGCAGCTTTTTGAAAAGCTGCTCCAGATACGAGGCAGAAATACCCGTTGTCTCTGATAAATCACGCATGGAAATGAGCTCATTCTCTCCTTTTCTGGCGATTTCCATGACAGCCTTTAAGCCATATCTGCCTTTTGTAGAAATCTTCACCAGCGCCCTCCTCAATTCCGACTAATCTACTCTGGATTGATTTGAAAATACCATATCCCAGAAAAATTGTCAACATTATTTTGTGCTGTTTTTCACGCTTTACTCTCTTGTCCATTCAAATAAAAAAGGGCATGCTTTCCATGCCCTTTTCCGATCTTTAATCCTGGTACAAAGGATATTCCTTACACAGGGCCAATACCTGTTCCTTGACCTCCGGCACTGCCTGCTCTCCTTCCTTGATAACCTTTGCAATGCACGAAGCGATGATCTTCATATCCTCTTGTTTCATACCTCTTGTTGTCACAGCCGGCGTACCGATGCGGATGCCGCTCGTAACAAACGGCTTTTCAGGATCAAAGGGAATCGCGTTCTTATTCGTTGTGATATTGGCCGAATGCAAAAGCGTTTCTGCAGCCTTTCCTGTTTTCCCTGTCCCCCTAAGGTCAATGAGCATCAAATGGTTATCCGTACCACCGGATACAAGCTGAATCCCGTTGTCCACCAACGCAACCGCCAATGCCTTTGCATTGTTTACAACCTGCTGACAATAGGTTTTGAATTCTGGTTGCAGCGCCAATTCAAATGCTACTGCCTTGGCAGCAATGATGTGCATCAGCGGGCCGCCCTGCGTACCCGGGAAAATAGCTTTATCGATCTGCTTGGCATACTGCTCCTTGCACATGATCATTCCGCCTCTGGGCCCACGCAGTGTTTTGTGCGTCGTGGTCGTAACGAAATCCGCAATCGGTACAGGGCTTGGATGTACGCCAGTGGCCACCAAACCAGCGATGTGGGCGATATCCACCATCAGGTAAGCGCCTACCTCATCGGCAATTTCACGGAATTTTTCAAAATCCAGGATACGAGTATACGCGGAATAACCGGCTACGATCATTTTAGGCTTGTGTTTGAGCGCCTGCTCACGCACCTGTTCGTAATCGATGTATCCCGTTTCCTTGGATACGCCGTAAGACACAAAATGGTAGGTCTTTCCGGAAAAATTCACTGGGCTGCCATGGGTCAGATGGCCGCCATGATCCAGGCTCATCCCCAAGATGGTATCGCCTGGCTGCAACATAGCAAAATATACAGCTGCATTGGCCTGGGAACCGCTATGTGGCTGGACGTTGACATGCTCTGCACCAAACAGTTTTTTCGCGCGTTCAATGGCAAGATTTTCTGCGACATCCACAAACTCACATCCGCCATAATAGCGCCGGCCCGGATATCCCTCCGCATACTTGTTCGTCAGGATAGACCCGGAAGCCTCCAGCACCGCTTCATCCACAAAATTTTCGCTGGCGATCAGCTCCAAATGCGTCTGCTGGCGGTTCAATTCCTGTTCAAACACCTTATAGATCTCTTGGTCTACCTGTTTGATTCTTTCGTAATGTAGCATCTCTTTGCCCCTCTCAAAATTATTCTCAAGATCTTCGCTTTTCAGGCACATACTTACTTGATGATCTCTTTCATCTGCGGCTGTAAAGCGGCGTCTTTTTCAAATCTTTTGTTGTTTGCCTTTAGCAGAGCATAGGCCAACCCCGCCCCTGCGAGCCCTGCAAAGGCCGCGATGATATCCTTGCTGCTTTCCGGCGCAAAATAATACCCAGCTGCCACGCCGGCAAACAGCATAACCAGCGGAAAAATATAGGCCAGCCATGTAGCGCGCAGCATCCCTTTTGCCCCCAGCTCTATGCAGACCTTATCCCCGACCTCCGCCTGTTTTGTGTTCGGCAGCCAAACCTGCATGTGCGCACCCTCCGCGCGCTGGCATCTGCCGCAGCTTTGGCAGGCAGACGATCTTTCAAACAGCACAAGCGCTTTATTTTTATCAAGCTGTACGACAGTTCCTATTTCCTTCATATATCATTCCTCGATTTTAGGCAGCTTACCACATGCTGGGCCATCAAAAGGCCCATAGCGGACGGCACAAACATCATGCTTCCCGTAGGGCGTCCCTTTCGCAGGGGATTCTCCTGCGAATATACCACCGTGTGGCGTTTGATGCCCGCTTTTTTTAATTCCCTGCGCAGGATACGGCAAACCGGGTCCCCCTCTGTTTCAAATATATCTGCCAGCTTTAATTGCTGCAAATCCATTCGGTTGCCGGCGCCCGTTGCCGAAATGATGGAAATACCCCTTTCATAGCATTTTACAATGAGACATAGCTTGTCCACCATACTGTCGATCGCGTCTATGATAAAGTCTGGCTGCAGGGACAACAGCTTCTCTGCAGTATGTTCTGTAAAATCATTGTCCTCTGCCGTTATGTATATTTCAGGGCTGATCTCCTCCAGCCGGTTTTTCATCGCCAAAGCCTTCGGCTGTCCTATCGTGCCCCGAACAGCTACAATCTGGCGGTTCAGGTTAGAAACCGCCACATAATCCCCGTCCACTAAGGTCAGCCTGCCAATCCCGCTGCGGCATAAAGCTTCGGCTGCCATGCCGCCAACACCGCCTAAGCCAACAACCATAACATGCGCCTTGGATAGCTGCGCTACTGCTCTGTCTCCGATCAGCAGCGCAGTTCTATCCTGCATACTTTCCAAGTTATGCCTCTTCTTCCTGGATGGTTTCAATGTGCAGTTCATCCAACTGCTTTTGTTCTACATAGTACGGGGCGCCGGTCAAAGGACACGTACCGGACTGTACTTTCGGGAACGCAATGACATCTCGGATAGACTTGCTCTTTGTCAAAATCATCACCAGACGGTCCAGGCCATATGCCATACCGCCATGCGGCGGCGTACCATATTGGAACCCTTCGATCAGGAATCCAAATTTGTCCTGCGCTTCCTCGTGGCTCAGCCCCAGTACATCAAACATCTTTGCCTGGAGCTCAGGGTTATAGATACGGCAGCTGCCACCGCCTGCCTCCATCCCGTTGATCACAAGGTCGTATGCCTTTGCTCTCACGCGCCCTGGGTCAGAATCCAGATACTGTATGTCCTCATCCATCGGCATGGTAAAGGGATGGTGCTTTGCTACAAAGCGCTTTTCTTCTGCGCTGTACTCCAGCAGCGGGAACTCCGTGACCCACAGCACATCCAGCTTATCATGGTCGATCAACCCAAGCTTTTCGCCCAAATGCAGGCGCAGATGGCCCAGCGCATCGAAAACAACGTCTTCGTTGACATCTGAAACAAACATCAAAACATCGCCAACCTCGGCGTTCATACGTTCAAGGATCGCTTTGGTCTCTTCTTCTGTAAAGAATTTTACAATGGGGCTTTGCAGCTCATTTTCCTTGACAGAGATCCAGGCCATGCCTTTTGCACCGTATTGCTTTACATATTCTACCAGCGCATCCAACTCACGGCGCGCGAATTTATCCACGCCGCCCTTTACATTGATGCCGCGTACCGTTCCGCCATTTTTTACAATGCTGGCAAACACCTTGAAATTGGTGTCTGCAACCAAATCGCTGATTTCACAAAGTTCAAGGCCAAAGCGCGTATCCGGTTTATCCGAACCAAAGCGATCCATCGCTTCCCGGTAGGTGAGCCTGCGGAAAGGCACGGGCAACTCCATCCCCCAGGTTTCCCGGAAGATTTTTTGTACCAGCCTTTCATTTACACCCATTACATCATCCGGGGATACAAAGGACATTTCCAGATCGATCTGCGTAAATTCCGGCTGCCGGTCAGCGCGCAAATCTTCGTCCCTAAAGCAGCGAACAATCTGGAAATACCGATCCAAACCAGAAACCATCAGCAATTGCTTGAACATCTGGGGAGACTGCGGCAGCGCATAGAACTTGTGCGGCTGAATACGGCTCGGCACCAGATATTCACGGGCTCCCTCCGGCGTGCTCTTGGCAAGCATCGGGGTCTCGATTTCCAAAAAGCCGTTTTCGGAAAAATAATTGCGCACAAGCTGCATCACCTGATGGCGCATTTTCATCTTCGCCTGCATTTCAGGGCGTCTTAGATCCAAATACCGATATTTTAAGCGCAGTTCCTCACGCACATTGACGCCGTCTTCAATATAAAACGGCGGCGTTTTTGCTGCAGATAGGATTTTTAGATCTGTTGCCCTGACCTCGATGGTTCCCGTTGCAATATTGGGGTTGACGGTTTCTTCATCCCGCAGCAGCACTTTGCCGCGAATCGCTACAACATATTCGTTCCGCAGGCTTTCCACCTTGGCGAAATCCTTATACTCTGCCGAGTCGAATACACACTGCATGACGCCGCTTGTATCACGCACGTCAATAAAGATCAGGCCGCCCAGGTCGCGCCGAGTGTCTACCCACCCCATCACGGTGACCTCCTGCCCTACATTCTGTTCTGTTAGCTGCGCGCACAAGCAGTCGCGGCTCCAGCTTCCCATCATGTCTGTTTTCATGCTGTCCCCTCCATTTATGCCCAGGTAAATTGAGTCAATATTTTCTGCAATCTATCCAAAGCCTCCTCAAAAGGATAGGCCTTTTGTTCTCCATCTGCCATCGCGCGAATCTGCACTTCCCCCTTGGCGCGCTCATCTTCTCCCTCAAACAGGATGCAGGCAGGGCCTAGCTTTTCTGCATATCGCATGCTGCTCTTCATGCTGCGCCCATTGGGGTCGAAATCCGCTTTTACACCACGGGCCCGTAGCAGCGTACAAATCTCTAAAGCGCGCTCTGTATTCCCAAATGTATTGACAAATACATCGCATCTAGCGGGCGCCGGCGGCACCAGTCCTTGTGACTGCATCACAAGCAAGAGTCGCTCCATCCCAATGCCAAAGCCGATACCCGGCGTTTTCGGCCCTCCTAAGGTTTCCACCAGGCCATCATACCGGCCGCCGCCGCAGATGGTACCCTGCGCCCCAATTTTGTTGGAAATGACCTCAAAAACCGTTTTGGTATAGTAATCCAATCCGCGTACAATTCCGGCATCAATCTCATAAGGAATGTGCAGCGCCTTCAGTGCGCCCTGCAGCTGGTCAAAATGCGTTTGGCATTCTTCGCAAAGGCAGTCGATCATCCGCGGCGCTCCCTGCGCGATGGCGCTGCATTTTTCTTCCTTGCAGTCCAAAAGCCTAAGCGGATTTCGTTCATAACGGTCTTGACAGTCTTTGCACATCTCCTTGATATAAGGCGCAAAATATTCCTTTAGCTTTTTCTGGTATTCCGGTCGGCAGCTGGGACATCCGATGCTGTTGATGTGAACGATCAACCCTTCCAGCCCCAGCGTCTGAAACAGTGCCAACGCCAGTGAGATCACCTCTGCATCCGTGTATGGAGAGGCAGAGCCGAATACCTCTACCCCGAACTGGTGATGCTCGCGCAGACGGCCGGCCTGCGGCTTTTCATACCGAAAGACAGGGCAGTTCAAATAATACATCTTCGTCGGCTGAGGCTCGTTGAACAGGCCCGCCTCTACATAGGCCCGCACCGCGCCGCCCGTTCCCTCCGGCTTTAGCGTGATGCTGCGCCCGCCTCTATCGTCAAAGGTGTAGGTTTCCTTTTGCACAATATCCGTCGTATCGCCGACGCCGCGCAAAAACAGCTCCGTATGCTCGATGACCGGTGTGCGGATCTCCCGGAATCCATAAAGCGATGTTAAATATCGAATGTTGTACTCCAACGCCTGCCAAAGATGGCTTTCGCCAGGCAATACATCTTTTGTGCCTTTCAGCGCAGTATATTTCATGCAAACGCCTCCTCCAAAAATAAAAAAAGATGGTCACGATAAGGGACGAAGCTAAGCCCGCGGTGCCACCCTTGTTGAACAAATTCATAGTTCCACTCTTCACCTTTAACGCAGGCGGTACGTCCCATTTCTGGGCAGCTCCGGGAGTGTCTTTGGCAAACAGGCCAATAAGCAGCTTTCAGTCGCGGCTGCTCTCCCTGAAAATGGCCTTCGTTTGTTACTTTCTCCCATCCACGCGATGATTTATTATACTCAGCGCTTTCCCCTGCTGTCAACCACAGAAAAAGGAAGCCTTCTGTTCACAGATTGTCTCGATTCGCTCCAAGTATACGCCAATATCCCTGGGATTTGGTTTCCGCTCGATCCTGTTTTCTATGATGCGCTTGCCCACAGCCCCTACGCCCACGCCTATTACATCCAGCATCTCATCCATCATGGCTACATTGTATAGGCAGGCATCTCCTTTTTTTGCATATCCCACATTTTCCAGATTGCCGGCCATATGCTTTTGCCGATACAAATAATACGGCTCCATGCCCATCTCCGCCGCCTTCTTGCGGGCCATATCCACCATACGCGGCACTATATCGGCATTTGTATGCGCGTAGCGGGTCTCCAGCAGCTTGCTCCCCCGCTTTAAGGCCAATGTGTGGCAGGTCAGTGATGAAGGCGACAGTCCCTCTATCTTTTCCAGCGTATCCGCAAAATCCTCCGCCGTTTCCCCTGGCAGGCCTGCAATCAGGTCGGCATTGATATGGTCAAATCCCTCTTCCCTTGCCAATTCATAGCATGCCTCTATCTCCTCTGCCGTATGCCTGCGGCCGATTCTCTCCAGGGTTTTGTTCTGCATTGTCTGCGGATTGATGCACAGCCGATTGACCCCATGCTGCTTTGCAATCCTTAGCTTTTCTCTTGTAATCGTATCTGGGCGGCCTGCCTCCAGCGTATATTCAAAGCCTGAGCCGAAAGCCCTTTGCATGGCATCCATGACGCCTTGCATCTGTGAATCGGTCAATGCTGTGGGGGTGCCACCGCCCAAATATACGGCGGATATGCGCTTATGCTGTTGGCGGATCATCGCACCCGCCGCTTCGATCTCTTTGACAACGGCATCGATATACGCCTCCCGCTGCCCCTTTTTCGCGACCACGGCAGGAAAAGAGCAGTACGAGCACCGCGTAACACAAAAGGGAATCCCCACATATACGCAAAGGCTGTCCCGGTCTGTTGCCTGCATCATAGCATCCTGCCTTTGGATGATTTTTTCCGCCAGCTTTGCTTTTTCCGGGTGTACTCCCAGCACCTCTACAAACTCACGCTGCGTACCCTCTGCCTGCATCTGGCGCAAAAGGCTTGCCGGCCGTACGCCCGTTAAACTGCCCCAAGGCTGTGTCTGTCCCGTGAGCTGCACCATACATTGGTAGGCTGCCAGCTTTGCTGCGCGCTTGTCCAGGCGTTTTTTCACCATTGGCTGCTCCGAAACCAGCGCACCCTCCGTTTGCACACCGGCGCGCTTCCCTTCCATCACAATTTCAACGGTATGCAGCATTCGTTCCTGCCTAGGGGCCGCACAGTGCTTCACCTCTATTTCAGCATTTTCCTCTGAAACAAACATACGGATTTCTTCCGCCAATTCGTTTTTCATGTATTCATCTTTTGTCTCTATTGCAAACAAAGTATTTCCCACCATCAAAAGAGTTTTTTGCTATCCAATAAAAGGGTCACAGGGCCATCGTTGACGACGTATACCTGCATATGCGTTTGAAAGCGCCCGGTCTCTACCACAAGCCCCATTTCCCTTAGCATACTGCATGTCTTTTCATACAGTTGATCCGCACGGTCCGGCGATTCAGCTTGGGTAAACCCCGGCCTGCGGCCCCTTCTGGCATCTCCCAGCAACGTGAATTGAGAAACCATCAAAACACTGCCGCCGATTTGCTGTACGGAAAGATTCATCTTGTCTGCATCATCTGAAAAGATGCGCAGATTTGCAATCTTTTGCGCTATATACGCCGCGTCCGTTTCCGTATCCCCCTGCTCTACCCCCAGCAGCACAGCCAGGCCGGGGCCTATGCTTCCTACTGTTTCTCCTTCTATGCAAACCTGTGCTTTGGCCACCCTTTGCAATACTGCCCTCATCGTTACATCGTCCCCCGATAGGCTTCAATCACATACGGCATCTTCTGGAATTGTTTGATGATGCGTTCCAGCTGATCGATGTCCTCGATCATGATCTCAAATTCCGTATGAAACACCTTATTTTTCCCTCTATGCCCCTGCACGCTGGTGATCGGTACCCCCATACTGGAAAGGATCTGTGTCATCTCTGCCATAACGCCTGTTTTATCCAGCGTTATGACGCTCAGGCAAGCGCGGTAGCCTTCCGGAGACTCATCCGCCCAGGCTACCTCTATGATCCTGTCATCTCCTTGGTCTATCAGGCTCAAAAGATTAGAGCAGTCCGCACGGTGTATGCTTACCCCGCGTCCTCTTGTGATAAACCCTACAATGGGGTCACCCGGCACGGGCCTGCAGCAGTGTGCCATGCGAACCAACATGTTTTCCTGTCCTTTGACAATGACCCCGTGTGAAGGAACCTTGGCATTTTGGCTGGCCCTGTGCGCCGCCTCCTTTGCTTTTTGCAAAAGCTCTGCCTTACGTTCCTGCTTATGCTTTTTCTGACATTCTTCAATCAAGCGCTGTAAGATCTGATTGGTCGATACGCCGCCGCATCCAACCCCTGCATAAAGGTCATCCAGCTCATGGAAAGTATATCGCTTAAAAATCGGCTCCAGCCACTCAGAAACGAAAAGATCCTTATACAGATCAAATCCCTGCCGTTTGGCCTCTTTTTCCAGCATCTCCTTGCCTTTGGCGATGTTCTCATCTTTCATCTCGCGCTTAAACCAGCCGCGAATCCGATTTTTTGCGTTATTTGTCTTTGCTATCAAGAGCCAGTCCCGGCTGGGATGCCCGTCTTTTCTCGTTTGGATCTGCACCACATCGCCTGTGTTCAGCTCCGTATCCAATGGCACAATGCGGCCGTTTACCTTGGCGCCTACACAGGTATCTCCTACGCGCGAATGGATTCTATATGCAAAGTCAATGGGGGTAGAGCCGCGCTTTAGCGTAATCACTTCCCCTTTGGGCGTAAAGACGAATACTTCGTCTGTAAACATATCCAAGCGCGTTACATCAATGGTTTCTTCCGGGTCAGGCTCATCATCCTTTACATTTTTTAGATCTCGGAACCAAGCGATCTTTTCATCAAAGTCCTTATCCTCTTTTCCCTCCTTGTATTTCCAATGGGCCGCTACCCCGTATTCAGCGGTGCGATGCATTTCAAAAGTACGGATCTGCACCTCAAATAAAATGCCCGCAGAATTGATCACTGTGGTATGCAGCGATTGATACATATTGGATTTCGGCATCGCAATAAAATCTTTGAACCTGCCCGGAATGGGCTTATACAGCGTATGAACCATCCCCAGCGCCGCATAACAGTCCCTCACGGTATTGACAATGATGCGCATTGCCATCAAATCATAGATCTCGTTTGGCTCCCTGCCTTGGTTCACCATCTTTTTATAAATAGAGTATACGTGTTTTTCCCGCCCCTCTATTTCACATTCAATGCCCATTTCCGTAAGCTGTTTTTTGAAAAAGTCCATCTGCTGCTGCAAAAAGTCCGCCTGCCTGGGGCGCAGCTTGGCAACCTCAGATACGATGTACTCATATTTTTCCGGCTCTAAATATTTGAGCGCCAGATCCTCCAATTCACTGCGGACGGCATAGATCCCCAGCCGATGCGCAATCGGCGCATAAATATCCAGCGTTTCTTGGGCAATCCGCCTGCGCTTTTCCTCGCTGAGCGCATACAGGGTGCGCATATTGTGCAGCCTATCCGCCAGTTTAATGATGATGACACGCACATCCTTGACCATTGCCATCAGCATTTTGCGCAGGCTTTCAGCCTGGCGCTCCTGCCGGCTCACCATATTGATCTTATCCAGCTTTGTCACGCCATCCACCAAATGAGCCACGACAGCGCCTAAACGCTGTGTTATATCCTCCCTGCTCATGTCTGTGTCTTCTACAACATCATGCAGCAAAGCGGCGGCAATGGTTTCATAATCCATGCCGTAATCAATGAGAATTTTGGCTACGGCACAGGGATGGGTAATATATGGCTCGCCGGATTTTCTAAACTGCCCGCAGTGCGCACGCGCAGCAAAATCGAGTACGCGATCCACCAGATCATATTGCTCCTCCGGTAAGGATTGTTCAAGCTGTGTCATCCAAGGCGCATAATTCTGTTTTTGCTGCTCTAGCATTTCCGCCGTCATCTCATGTCCTTCCATCGTATCACCATCCCTTTTGCAGTGCCCTAAAAATACTGCTTTCTCCCAAATCTTTCTTTTGGGGCCGCGCATCTACCCACATCGTCCTCTGTTCAAAGCCTAAAAAAGCCAATTCCTCAAAAATCGATAAGGCCGCAGCTGCCTGGTATAGGCCAACGCCGGCATGCATTGCAAGCTGCTGGCACCGTGTGCGAAACTCCATGGTACCGGAACCCATCTTCTTACACTGTAAGTATACACGAATCAAGTCCTCCCGGCACAGCTTCATCTCAGAAACCGCCGATTTTATTTCCGCATCTTCATCCAGCACCGGAAGCCCTTCTCTCCACGCACCGCCCCCGATAAGCAGCGCATTCATCCGATGCTTGTTTTGCGGGTAGTGCAAGATGGATAATTCTATCAGCGCCGCCAACCCATCTCCTTGAATCTGCTCTGCGAGCCGGTTGGCTGCAAGCGGCGTTAAACAGCAGGCATACGTTCCAAACGGATGTTCGTTTGCTGTCTTGTAAAAGTCGCTGTAATCCTTAAATCGCGGCATCAAGAAGGGCAGAATTTTAGCCAGATCAAATATCATTTGGCAATCCAGCGCCTTTACCATATCTTGAAGCTCCTCTACATGGATACTATGCTGTTTATATAGGCATTTGGCCCGTTTTACCTGGCGGAACTCATCGAGCTCCAGCACAGCGGATACGTCTATTTTTTGGTTAGGGACCGGCATATCCTTTCCCGCTATGCGGAATGCAATCATCTCCGCTGTATGCTGATTTTTTTCCAAAACATATTTAGCATGGTCTCCTGTTTTGCCAAGAGGGGCAGAGGAGATCACCCGCACATTTTCAAACAAAGCCGTTGGCGTAGGATTCCCCATTCCAAACGGCGCCATTGCAGAAAAGCTCTCTGCCAAAGGCACCGTCACATCCTCCGGCGTCAGCAATACATCGCAATCCACTTTGGGAATCCAGGTAGAGAGCGGGTAGTGCGTACAGAAAAACGAATTGTACCGCTCCATAAACGCGCCGAGATTCTCCTCTTTCAGTGAAAATCCACCTGCTTGCGCATGCCCGCCATATTTAATCAACAAATCCCGGCACGCATCCAACGCTTCAAAAATATGTACGCCTGGAATGCCTCTGGCCGACCCCGTTGCTACTCCATTTTCTAAGCAGATCACCGCGCTTGGCCGTTGATATAGCTCTACCAATCTTGATGCTACTATGCCCGCTACGCCGCTGTGCCAGCCTTCCTTTGCCACAACGGCCACACGCTGGCTGTCCACATACGCATCCAACAATGTGCAGGCCTGTTTTAGCATCTCCTGCTCTGTTGCCTGTCTGCGTTGGTTCTCTTCGTCCAGCTCCACTGCCAGGCTCATCGCAGTTTGTCGATCTTCCGCCAATAATAAATGCAATGCCCGCTTTGCATCGCCCAACCGGCCGGCGGCATTGATCCTCGGCCCAAAGCCAAAGCCTATATTGCCGGAACCGATCTGCTTGCCCTGTAAACCACAAACTTTGCTCAGCGCTTCAATGGCATATCTGGGATGCTGGTTCATATAGGCAAGGCCTTTTTTTACAATCGAGCGATTTTCATCTAGCAACGGGACAATATCCGCCACCGTTGCCAATGCGACTAGGTCGATGGCCTGCATAGCACGATCAAATCCAAACAGTGCATGGCAAAGCTTAAAAGCGACCCCTGCGCCGCAAAGCATATGAAATGGATAATCCGGTGAAATATGCGGATTGATGACAATTGCATCAGGAAGCTCCTCCAAGGGTTCGTGGTGATCCGTTACAATCAGCTGTAACCCTAGCTGTTTGGCCAGCGCCGCTTCATTTATATTTGTGATGCCGCAGTCCACCGTGATAAGTAAATCACTTGTCTTTGCGATCCGTTTTACAGCCTCCGTATTTAGGCCGTATCCATCCTTCTTCCTATCTGGTATAACGATGGATACCTCAGCGCCTGCCTGCTCCAGCATAGGCGCCAAAACGGCACAACTGCACACACCGTCGCAGTCATAATCCCCATACACCGTAATGTGCTTTTTTTCGGATAACGCCTGCTCGATACAGTCCACAGCCTGTTCCATATGCTCTAAAAAAAACGGGTCGTGAAATACATTTCCTTGTAAAAAAGCGTCGGCCTGCTCTACCTCATGTATCCCCCTGTTGTATAAAAGACTGGCAGCCTGGCGCGTCAATCCTGTATGCTTTGCGATCTTTGCAATGCAATTTTTTTCCTGTTCCGTATATGCCGGCACGCGAAAGGTCAGCATCCCCATTCCCCCTTCTGCGGGTATAGGAAAAGCCTCCCGCTCATTCGAAAGGCTTTTCTGCGCAATTTAGCTACCCATGGATTTATTTCTGCTTTGCTTTTTGCGCTTTTTTGTTTTTGTTCTTTTCATACGCTTCTTTCTTTGCCTGCTTATCCATCGGCAGAGATACAGCCTCCTGCCCTTTTTTGCTCCGGCGAATCATAATATCCCACAACGGAGCCGCCAAAAACAGGCTGGAATAAGTGCCCGCTATCAAACCAACAATGATCGGAAATGCAAATTCCTGAATTGATGCAGGGCCTAGAATAAACAAGATGACGATGGTCGTCAATGTCGTGATAGAGGTGTATAAGCTTCTTGTCAAAGTCTTTCTCAGCGAAGAATCCACCAGGTCGTCCAATTCTATCGAAGGGTCCGACTTTCTCGTTTCACGCATTCTGTCAAACACTACAATCGTGTTGTTGATGCTGTATCCTACAATCGTCAAGACCGCCGCAATAAACGAGCTGTTGATCTCCACTCGGAAAATGCACACAAATGCCATCATAATCAATACATCATGCAAGAGGCATACAATGGAAGACACACCATAATGAAATTCAAAGCGAATGGAGATATACAACAAAATCAATACGCCGGCAATAGCAACAGCAAGGATGGCGTTTTTGATCAATGAAGAACTCGCCACTGCGCCAATACGCTCTACGTTTGTCAACTCCGCATCAGGATATACCTCATGGATCTTTGCCATGATGGCATCCCTCTGCGCAATATCCGCAGCCTCATCTGTTTGGGGGCGAATCCTCATCTGCGCCTGGGTCCCTTCCCCCGTCTTATCCAGTCTAAATACAGTAAATCCTTTTTCTCCAGCATTGGCTACACAGTTTTGCAGGTCGTCAATTTCATAAGCCTGTTTAAGGTCTACCGTTAAAATCGAGCCGCCCGTAAAATCGATACCCAGATTAAAACCGCCCATAAAAATGGCACTTAGAATGCCAATGATGATAATGGCCGCTGAAAGAATCATAAACTTCTTGCTATGCTTTACAAAAGAAAACCTCATCGCCATCACCTCACTGTTTTATAAGCCATTTTCTGTTTTTGACGCCGATTTTTACAATCTGGCGCAGCAGGAAGCGTGTAACAAAAATGGCAGAGATCATTGAGCAGCCAATGCCGATGGCCAGCGTAAAGGCAAACCCTTGGATACTGCCAACGCCAAATATCATCAAAACAACCGCCGCAATCAATGTTGTGACGTTGGAATCCAGGATAGCGGAAAAGGCCCTTTTGAAACCGTTTTCCACGGCCGTATGGAAAGACTTGTCTGCGCGAAGCTCCTCTTTCATCCGCTCAAAAATAATGACGTTGGCATCTACTGCCATGCCGATGGATAACAGTACGCCCGCAATCCCCGGCAGCGTCAGCTGTACCTTGGGCATAGTGAGAATACAGAAAAACATAATGACAATATAGAATAAAAGCGCAATACAGCTCATCAGCCCAGGCAGTCTATAAATAAAAATCATAAACAGCATGATCACCGCAATCCCAATGATGCCGGCCAATACGCCTTTGCTCAATGCATCATAGCCTAAAGTAGCGCTGATCATGCGCACTTCCTGCTCCTGCAATGTCAAAGGCAAGGCCCCGGATTCAATCTGTGTGGCCAACTCCTGCGCACTTTCCGCGGTAAAGCTGCCTTCAATCACGCCACTGCCTCCAGTAATCGCAGAATTGACCGTGGGGCTGGAAATCAGTTTATCATCCACATAGATGCTGAGCTGCTTGCCGATATTGTTCGCTGTCGCATCGGCAAAAGCGGCGGTTCCTTCGCTGTCCAAGCTAAAGGAAACCACCCATTTCCCATCCATATTGCCAGCCTTGGCCTGCGTAACATGCTCTCCCTCTACCACAACATTGCCGTCGGCATCCTTCCATTCCAGCTTGGCTGGGGAACTCAAGTATTCACTGATGGTAGACGGGTCCTCCTCCGCAGACGGAATTTCAACACGGATCCCCTTATCTCCTTGGCGTGTCACAGTTGCTTCCGTCATCCCTTTATCGCTTAACCGCTTTTGCAGGATGGATATTGTCCCGTCCATTTTGCTGTCAAAATCCTCTATGCCTTCATCGCTGGCCTCATACACGGCAGAAAAGCCGCCTGTCAGATCCAGCCCCAGCTTGGTTTGCTTCAGTTGGGTCGCCATCGGCAAAATCTCCTTTACCCCAAATGAAACGCCAAACAGAGAAACATAGAGCATCACAGCCAGAATGACTAAAAAAACGGTCAATCTGACGATGCCTTGTTTTTTCATTCCCACAACCTCCTGGGCTTGTCCATAGAAATAATGTTTATTTTTTATTATATGGTTTCTCGATTCTTCCGTCAATATAACAAAAAGGGATGGGCTCCCTTCCCATCCCTTTTTTGCATATTTATGCCCTTTTATAGCCAGCATGCTTTGGCTTGCTTAACAGCGTTTGGAAAATAATGCCCCCAATCAACCCCACCAATAAGCCTGTTAGTAAATCCGAAAGCAAAATCTGCCACATCCCCATACCGCCGTCCAACAGTGAAAAGACAAAAAAACCAAGCGCCATATATACCACGCCGCTCAGCGCGCCGATAAGCCAGGCCGGCCCTCCTGAGTTTTTTGTCGCTAAGTATGCCGTAAGCAGAACCGCAATCATTTTGATTCCCTCATTGACAGGCGCAATTACGCTGTCTGATAGAGACATGGATTTCAATAGGTATGCAAATAACAAAACCGCTGCAACTGTAAAAATGATGCCTCCAATGCACCCTTTTAGAATCTGTGCCGCATTTCCAGCCAATGAGGTGTTTTTTTCCCCACCGGTCCTCTTTTGTTTTTTGACCTTTTTTGCCATTTATCTCACCTCACACTCTCTGCTAAATGGTATGTGCCGGCAAAGATATATATGATAAAAAAGTATCTTTTGAACAAACGCAAAAAAAGAAGCCCTGAAAAGGGCTTCTTTTGCATTCTTATAGGCATGCCTTATAGATCTTGATGATGTCCTCTTTTTTCAGCGGCACATACGCAGCATCCAGGCCGCGCGCAGATTTTTCTGCCATGATCTCAAAGTTTTCTTCACCAATTCCCAGTTCACTCAAAGAGGACGGGATCCCCATCAGTTTGAAATATTCCCTGGTTTTATCGATAGCCTTATGCGCAATATCATATTTATCCAGGCTCTTATCAATATCCCAAACATTGACGCCGTACTCTGCAAACTTGTCAACCGTTTCATCACTCAGCACATATTCCATCCACGCCGGCGTCAGGATCGCGAGCCCTACCCCATGGGTGATGTCATAATATGCGCTCAGCTCATGCTCAATGCCGTGAACGGTCCAGGCCACTTCTTTGCCCAAGGTCAGCAAGCCGTTGATCGCCCAGGAGGAAGTCCACATCAGGTTTGCGCGCGCTTCATAGTTGTCCGGTTCATTGACGGCAATGACGCCGTATTTGATGCAGGTTTTCAGCAAAGCTTCCGCCATACGATCCTGCATGTACCCGGATTTCACACGGCTAAAATACACTTCAAAAATGTGGCTCATAATATCCGCCGTACCCGCTGCCGTCTGATACTTGGATACGGAGAAGGTATAGCTTGGATCCAAAACAGAGGCCTTTGGCAGCATGCCCGGGTGTGCAATCGCCTCTTTGTCGTTGGTTTCCATATTGGAGATAACTGCCGTTGGATCCATCTCAGATCCGGTTGCAGAGAGCGTCAAAACGCTGAATACAGGCAGCACCTCGGTAATTTCCGCTTTACGGGTTACAATGTCCCAAGCGTCGCCGGGATAGGCCACGCTTGCTGCAATCACTTTGGAGCAGTCGATGGTGCTGCCGCCGCCCACAGCCAAAATGACCTCAACGCCATTTTCACGGCAAAGCTGGACCCCTTTATTGACCGACGTAACACGCGGGTTCGGCTCTACCCCATTGAGCTCTACCCACTCAATCCCGTTTTCTTTGAACAAAGAAACGATCTTGTCATACAGGCCCATCTTTTTGATGCTGCCGCCGCCGTATACCATCAATACCTTTTTCCCATACTGCTTGATGGCGCCCGGCAGGTTCTCCACCTGTCCTTTTCCGAAGAACACAGTGGTCGGAATAGAATACGTAAAGTTATTCATATTCTCTTGCTCCTTCTTTCCTTTAAGATTTTTATTCCGGCACACGGCAGATCTGCGCAATCCGCCAAGTGCTAGGGTACGTAAGTATAGCAGTAATCCCGGAGAATTCCCCGGGATAATCCTATGGCTGCGTGCCAGCTTTATTTCTCTTTTTTATCGTCCTTTGTCGCCATTTTAATATCGGATTCTGCTAAGCCGTCCGCCTCAACCTCGGCATCTCCTACCGTGGCAATCGCACCCTTGGTAAAGGTAACCTTGATCTTATCCGGGCCAGTCTCGAGAATCACATTTTCTCCCTTTACGGCATAAACCTTCCCCACAACGCCGCCGATGGTGCGCACCCAATCGCCCTTTTTCATCTCTTCCAGCATCTGTTTCACTTGCTTTTCGCGCTTTCTCTGCGGCATAATGGTAATAAAGATGATCACAGTAATCAGCAATAACAAAGGCAGGATTTGTGTGATCATTGTCCCTATGTTCTGATCCATGTTTTTTCCTCCATAAACAAGCTATTCCTATCCTACATGAAACTAACCATGGCGTCAAGCATCCGGCATGTTTTCCTGCGCAAACTCCGCCATGCGGTCCTGCAAGATCGCTTCCCTCATTCTGCGCATTAAATCAATGGTAAAGTATACGTTATGCATACTAATCAAACGCGCTGCTAAAATTTCCTGCGCATAGATAAGATGGCGGATATATGCTTTTGTGAACCCCGCTTTGCATGCTGGGCATTGGCACCCTTCCTCTATCGGCGTAAAATCGCGCGCATATTGTGCATTCCGTAAATTGATGCGTTTTTTCCTTGTGAAAGCAGCGCCTGTTCTTCCCATCCGAGTCTGCATCACACAGTCAAACATATCTACGCCGCGCAATACGCCTTGGATCAGGCAGTCCGGGCTCCCTACTCCCATCAAATACCGCGGCTTTGCAGGGTCTAAAAGCGGCGTGGTAGCCTCTAAAAGCCGATACATTAAAGGCTTCTCCTCCCCAACGCTCAGCCCGCCGATCGCGTTGCCCGGAAAATCCAGCGCATCGATGGTCTTGGCACTGATCGCCCTTAGATCCTCAAACATACCGCCCTGTACGATCCCAAATAAGGACTGTTTCTCCGTATCGGTATGCGCTTTTTTGCATCGCTCCGCCCAATTGTGTGTGCGGCGCATCGCTGAAATCGCATATTTTTTATCCACATCATGGTGTGCGCATTCATCAAAAGCCATGATGATATCAGCGCCCAGCTCATTTTCTGTTTTCATTACGCTCTCCGGCGTAAAAAAGTGCTTGCTTCCGTCAATATGCGAACGAAACTCCACCCCTTCTTCCGTAATCTTCCTGGTTCCGGATAAGGAAAATACTTGAAATCCTCCGCTGTCCGTTAAAACCGCGCCGGGCCAGCGCATAAATTCATGCAATCCTCCCGCTTCATTCACCAGCTGACTCCCAGGCCTCATCGCTAAGTGATACGTGTTGCTTAGGATAATGCGAGCACCCATTTCCCAAAGCTCCTGCGGCGTCAGCGCTTTTACCGTTGCCTGTGTGCCAACGGGCATATAGACAGGTGTTGGTATATCTCCATGCGGCGTATGCAAAATGCCGGCACGCGCTCCCGTCTGCTTATCTTGATGCACCAATGTATAGGAAATCGCCATGTTATCTCCTTTATTTACAACTCATTTTCCAAATACCAATGTGTATATTGAATTTGTATATTACCATATTTTACTGCTTCATTCAATGTTATGCTGCGCGTATCCATCATGCTGTATCGTTTTGCAGTCCTCCCTTCCTGCTCCTGTCCATGCTGTCCGTAACCGATATGTTTTCCCTTTGATAGCAATACGAAATGATGGATTTTGTTTTTTGTAAGCGGTTCTCTTGCCTGCATCCCGCTGTCTTTGTTTGTATTTTTTACCAGATTGCACTATAATAAATATGTTGAGACTAACTATAAGCCATTATTGTAAATGGGAATATGGCTAAAAAAAAGGAGTGTTAGATAATGTGTAACGAAAAAGTTGCCAAGCTGTTGAATGAACAGATCAATAAGGAGCTTTATTCTGCTTATTTGTATCTGAGTTTTGCTAACTTCTATGATGATAAGGGATTAGACGGTTTTGCAAACTGGTATCAGGTGCAGGCACAGGAAGAACGCGATCATGCCATGCTGTTTGTCCAATATATGCAAAACAACGATCTTCCTGTAACTTTTGAAGCCATTGATAAGCCGGATGTTTCCGCTTTGAAAGAAAATATGGATCCCTTAAAAGCTGCGTTAAAGCATGAGCAATATGTCACAGACTTGATTCATACGATTTATGATGCTGCTGCGGAAGCAAAAGATTTCCGCACTGTACAATTTTTGGATTGGTTTGTGAAAGAACAGGGCGAAGAAGAAACCACTGCAACGGATCTAATTAAGAAAATGGAGCTGTTTGGCACAGATGCCAAAGGCCTATATATGCTGGATCAGGAGTTGGGCGCCCGTACCTATACAGCCCCTTCTTTAACACTATGATCCCATCAAAAAAAGGCAGCAATCTGCTGCCTTTTTTGTTTTGATATATTGTAATCAATTTTCTGACGCAGCATTTTATCAGAGACCCGGCAAGCAATCCCATTCAAAAATCATACCATCCTTTTTTCATCCATCCTAAACCGAAGGGTTGACGTGTCGATTGTAATATGATATTTTAGTTAGTATAAACTAACTATCTGTCCTTTTCCTTACTCTTTCTTCCGTATAGTTATACTGTATATTTTTTTTGGAAAGCGGGGTGATATAAGAATTGCATATTCATGAATCCGCAGAGGATTATTTGGAAGCGATCCTTATCCTTCAAAAAAGAAACGGGCAGGTCCGGTCTGTCGATATTGCAGCCGAGCTTTCCTATTCCAAGCCCAGCGTAAGCGTCGCTATGAAAAATCTGCGTTTGAACGGCTTTATCCAGATCGATCAGGATGGGCATATTTCGCTGCTGGATAAAGGGCTTTCCATCGCAGAAAAGATGTACGAACGCCATACCCTGCTATCAGACTGGCTCATTGCACTCGGGGTTCCTCCTCATATCGCAGCTATGGATGCTTGTAGAATGGAGCATATCATCAGTACAGAAACCTTTGAAGCATTCAAAGCATTGGCAGCAGACTATATCCCATGAAACTATAAAAAGCACCCGAATGGGTGCTTTTCTTTTTTCAATCCTAACATAACCATTTTGGTCTTACACACCTATAAAAGCCTGTATCATACAAAAAAACGTCTTCCTTTTTCTTAAACAGCAATGGGCCTGTATGCCCAATCCCGCCCAGGCTGCAAAAAATCCTGTCACTTTTCATGCGGTAATATATGTCTGCGACGATCATACCCAGTTTGGTGTCTATCACTCTCATGTCAGCGTCCTGGGATTCCTTGTTGAAAATTTTTGTTTTGCTGACTGTAAAATTTCTTGATGGATCTCTTCAACTTCTCCCGGCATAACCTCCCCTTCATTTGCCAGCTAGGCTCTTTTACTTTATAAGCATCAGACTGGCTGTTTCCCTCGCCTCCCTTGACGCATAAAGCCATCTGTGTTATTTTTAATTAGTCTTATCTAACCATGGAATTGCATCCAATAACCTATGGGCTTTCAATGGCAATCCATTTTTTAACCATGCAAAGGGAGGAATCAGTATGACAAAATACATAGTAGCGGTGGATGGTATGCAATGCGGTATGTGTGAATCCCATGTCAATGATGCAGTACGCAATGCTTTTGCAGTCAAAAAGGTTACTTCTTCTCATAGTAAAAGGCAAACGGTCATTGTATCCGAAGTTCCCTTGGATGAACAAAAGCTGACAGAAACCATCAATGAAACCGGATACACTGTTCTGTCTATTTCCAGCGAACCCTATGAGAAAAAAGGGTTATTCTCCCGAAAAAAATAATAGCTATATCAAAAGCTTGGGAACCCCAAGCTTTTTGTTTTATACAGCCTACTATATGTATTTAACGTCGGCTCGCTGTTTCTAAGCCTCCGCTAAGCCTTCGCAATGCAATACTCTTTTCGGGCAAAGTGCAATCCATCTGTAATCTATATTTTGAAAAGTCATTTTGCAAGCAAGCAAACCCTTTTACAAGGGTCCTGCTGACTGCGTTTGTTTGCTTTTCCGGCATCCCTCACATCAAAAGCATTGCATCACCAAAGCTAAAGAAACGGTATCTCTGGTTCACTGCCTCCTGATAGGCCTGCAAGATACGCTCCCTGCCTGCAAATGCGCTTACAAGCATCATCAAAGTAGATTCAGGCAGATGGAAATTGGTAATCAGCGCATCCACAACTTGGAACTGAAAGCCCGGATAAATAAAAATATCCGTCCAGCCGCTCTGTGCCTTCAATACACCGCTGCTGGCCGCTGTTTCCAAAACACGCACACTTGTTGTTCCTACGGCAAAGACACGATGTCCCTCCCTTTTTGCTTGCTGTATACTATCCACAACCGGCTGTGCAATCTCAAAATATTCCGAATGCATGACATGTTCTTGTACATTCTCCACGCTTACCGGGCGAAATGTTCCCAGCCCTACATGAAGCAAGACCTTCTCCAGCCTAACGCCTTTTGCCCGAAGCCTCTCCAATAAAGAAGGCGTAAAATGCAGTCCCGCTGTCGGCGCAGCAGCACTGCCCAAGGTCTTTGCATATACGGTCTGGTATCGGGATCCGTCTTCTAGCTTTTCATGGATATAAGGCGGCAGCGGCATTTGCCCCAATTCTTCCAATATCTCCATAAAAATACCCTCATAAGCAAATTTTACTACTCTGCCCCCTGCCTCTGTGCGTTTTTCTACAAAGGCGCGCAGCTTTCCCTCTCCAAAGCTCAGCCATTCGCCCTCTTTGACCCTGCGTCCTGGGCGTACAAGCGTCTCCCACCTGTCATCCCCAATCTGTTTTAGAAGCAGCACCTCGATGTGTGCCCCTGTGCTTTCCCGCAGGCCGAGCAGCCTGGCCGGCAAAACCGCCGTCTCATTGACCACCAATACATCCCCCGGAGAAAAGTAATCCTCTATATCTGTAAAAATCCTATGCTCGAATGCCCCCTTCTTGGGGACGACCATGAGCCTGGAATGGTCTCTTTCCTCAAGCGGCGTCTGCGCAATAAGCTCCTCCGGCAAATCATACCAATAATCTGATGTTTTCATTCCACATTCCATCTTATCTCATCCTTATCCTGAAAAAACAGACCCTATGGCCTGTTTTCTCACATTTATTCACCCTCCAGCATTGATGTTTGCTGAGGGCCCTGCTGCAGGGAAGCCGGCACTTCAGCGCCCAGATGCTTGTATGCCAGGGCTGTTGCCACACGGCCGCGCGGCGTTTTCTGCAAAAAACCAAGCTGCAGCAGGTATGGCTCATATACATCCTCAATCGTCACCGATTCCTCGCCCGTGGTTGCCGCCAACGTTTCCAGCCCCACCGGCCCGCCGCCGAATTTGTAAACAATGGCCTCAAGGATACTGCGGTCCGTCTGATCCAGGCCCAGCTCATCCACTTCGAGCAACCTTAGCGCCTGATCCGCTACCTCCCTTGTGATCACGCCGCCCGCCTTGATTTCCGCATAATCCCGTACACGGCGCAGCAGCCGGTTGGCAATACGCGGCGTTCCCCTGCTCCGGCGTGCAATTTCCCTAGCCCCTTGCGTCTCAATGCCCACCTTCATAATTCTAGCGCTTCGTTCTACGATGCATTGCAATTCGTCATCGTTATAAAGCTCCAGCCGATTGATAACACCAAAGCGGTCCCTCAGCGGGCTGGATAGCATGCCCGCCCTTGTCGTAGCGCCTACCAGCGTAAACGGGTTAAGCGGCAAGCGCATCGTTTGCGCGCTCGGGCCTTTGCCGATGATAATATCCAGCGTAAAATCCTCCATTGCCGTGTAAAGCTTTTCCTCAACCACATTGTTCAGCCTGTGAATCTCATCGATAAACAGCACGTCCCCTTCCTGGAGATTGGAAAGCACGCTGGCCAGGTCCCCTTGATGCTCAAAGGCAGGCCCCGTGGTCTGCCGCATATTCACGCCCATTTCATTGGCGATGATGGAGGCCAGGGTTGTCTTTCCTAGGCCGGGCGGGCCATAGAACAAGACATGATCCAACGCCTCGCCCCGGTTTTTCGCCGCTTGGATAAAGATTTTTAGCTGCTCCTTTACCTTCTCCTGCCCGATATATTCATCCATGCTTTTGGGCCGCAAAGACTGATCGATCTCGATGTCCTCGCTCCGCATCGTCGATGTTAAGATCCTATCTTCGTCCATCTTTTCTCCTTACCCTTACTTCATACGATCCAGTTTCCTCAGCGCTGCCACTGCCATTTCCTCTGCGGTGCCGCCCTCCGCCTTGATCAGCGCCACCGCCGCAGCTGCATCAGAAGACGCAAAGCCCATCGCCGTTAAAATCGCAATGGCATCCGTCACCTGTTTTTCATCGCTGACAGGGCCTGCTTTGGGCATTTTCCCAATAAGCGCTTGGTTTTCAATCGTGCCTTTTAGCTCTAATACCAGACGCTGTGCGGTCTTTTTCCCAATGCCGGGCACTTGGCTTAGCGCCTTATCATCGCCGGAAACAATGGCAATCGCCGTTTGCTGCGCAGACAGCGTAGACAGGATGGACAGCCCTACCTTCGGCCCAATGCCAGAAACGCTGATGAGCCGTAAAAACATCTCTTTTTCATCCTTTTGCAAAAACCCGTACAGCGCCATAGCGTCTTCCCTAACGGAAAGATACGTATAAAACCGTTCTTCCTTTCCAACGGCACACTGGCTGATGGTACGGTGGTTGGTTAAAATCTCATATCCTACCCCGCTGCAGTTCACACTGACCCGATCCTGCGCTATATCCTCTACTGTTCCCTGTATAAAAGCATACATTGCTTGTTTATCTCCCGTTTTATTCTATCTTAAAGCTTTGCGGCATCCGGCAGGAATTGGCATGGCAGATCGCAATGGCCAACGCGTCCGCTGCGTCGTCCGGTTTTGGTATCTCGCGAAGCTTTAGCAGCGTCTTCACCATAAACTGCACCTGCTGCTTGTCCGCGCGTCCATAGCCCACCACCGCCTGTTTTACCTGAAGCGGCGTATATTCGTATAATTCCTTCGTACGCCGTGCGCATCCTTCCAGGGCTACGCCCCTAGCCTGCGCCACCATAATGCCTGTTTTTACATTCTTGGCAAAAAACAATTCTTCCATAGATACGGCATCCGGCTTGTACGTCTCAAACAGCATGGCAATTCCGTCAGAAATTTTCATCAGCCTGTCAGGCAAAGGCGTATGCGCCTCCGTAAACACGCAGCCATAATCCACTGCCTGCATCTTTTTCCCCGGCAAGACCTCGATCACGCCATATCCTAAAATCGCAAGGCCCGGATCCAATCCCAAAATGACCAAACCATTTCCTCCGTTTATCCGCGGATCTGCCCGGCGCCGGTCACAATATATTTATAGCTCGTGAGCGCCGGCAGGCCCATAGGGCCCCTGGCATGCAGCTTTTGCGTACTGATGCCGATTTCCGCCCCAAAGCCAAATTCAAACCCATCGGTAAAGCGCGTAGAGGCGTTGGCATATACGGCAGCCGCATCCACTTCTCTTTGAAACTTTTCCGCTGCAGCTCGATCCTTGGTCACAATGCACTCACTGTGCCCTGTCCCGTACCTCGTAATATGCGCAATGGCCGCTTCCAGCGAATCAACAACCTTCACAGCCAGGATCAGGTCATTATATTCCGTTGCATAGTCCTCTTCCGTTGCGGCTTTCATCTCTGGCACCAATGCCGTGCACCGCATGCATCCGCGCAGCTCCACACCTTTTTCGCCTAAAACTTTCTCCACCCTCGGCAAAAATTCCGCCGCTATATTCTCATGTACCAACAGCGACTCAATGGCATTGCATACCGAAGGACGCTGGCATTTCCCGTTGACGATGATTTCCAGCGCCATCTCCAAATCTGCCTCCTTGTCCACGTATACATGGCAGTTCCCAACGCCGGTTTCAATAACAGGAACACTGGCATTTTCTACAACGGAGCGTATCAGCCCAGCGCCGCCCCTTGGAATCAATACATCGATGTATCCGTTGCAGCGCATCATCTCCAAGGCAGATTGTCTGTTCGTATCCTGGATGAGTTGGACGGCGCCTTCCAGCATACCACATTTTTGTGCCGCATCTGCCATAAGAGAAGCAATCTTACAATTACTCAAAAATGCTTCCTTTCCGCCACGCAATACACATGCGTTCCCGCTTTTGACGCAAAGCGCAACAGCGTCCGCCGTTACATTGGGCCTGGCTTCAAAAATGATTCCAACAACACCCAGGGGCACAGACCTTTTCTCTATCTTCAGGCCGTTGGGGCGCTCGATGGTTTCCAGCGTCAGCCCTACGGGGTCCGGCAGCGCTGCCACCTGCTCCACACCGGCAGCCATATCCATGATTCGCTGGCTCGTCAAGGCCAGGCGATCCATCATCACCTGCCTTACCCCGTTTTCCTTCGCATGCGCCAAGTCCTCCTCGTTGGCCTGCAGGATCTCTTGCTGCCCTTCTATCAAGGCTTTTGCCATCGCCTTAAGCATTTCGTTTTTCTGTACAGCATCCAGCAGGCCCATCCCCATGGCCGCTTGCCTTGCTTGCTTTGCCTGCTCAAGTACAGTCATCATCTCTGTCCAGCCCCTTTCCATATATGGTAGATTGTATCCTGTTTTCCGCGATTGCGCAATAACGGTTCTGTCCCGGAAAAGCTCAATCTGCATTTTGCTCCATTTCACGTTTGGCCATCATAGCAAAGGTGGAAACAGGCAGCCCTAAGCGTTCCGCTGCTTTTTTCTGCGTGATCTCTCCTCGGCGCCATTGGGCGAATACTGCATCGAACCAAGGCGGCTTCTCCCGGCGGGGGCGTCCAAACTTAACCCCTCTTCGCCTGGCGGCCTCTATCCCCTCAGCCTGCCTTGCGCGAATCATAGCGCGCTCATTTTCTGCCACGAACGACAATAACTGCAACACCAAATCACTGATGAATGTACCCAACAGATCTTTGGCAATCGTGGTATCTAAAAGCGGCATATCCAGCACTCTGACGTCCACGCCCTTACTTCTTGTCAAAAGCTGCCATTGCTCGATAACCTCCCTGTAATTGCGCCCCAGCCTGTCTATGCTTTTAATGAGAATAAGGTCTCCTTTTCTGATCTCCCGTATCATTTTCCGATACGAAGGCCGCTCAAAATTACAGCCGCTTTTCTGGTCTAAATAGATGTGCTTTCTCGGCACACCTCTTTTTTCCATCTCGTCCATCTGCCTGTCAGCGTTCTGATCTCTGGATGATACCCGCACGTATCCTACAATCTTTCCCATTTCTTTCCCCCTGGTTATTATTTCGTTTTCTCTTTTATAAAACATCACCTCTTATTTTCCTACAAAAAGCAACGAAATAAAAAAAGCAGCAAATGCTGCTTTTTTCGTTATCGACTAACTCTCTATATTTTCCAAGTAGCTTTCCACCTGCTCCAGGGAATCAAAGATAATCCCCTCTTCCAGCGCCGCATCATTGACCGCGTCCATCTCAATGCTTTTATATAGCTTTGGCTCCGCTTGGTTTTCTTGCGGCTGATAAATATTCAGCATACCATTTTCGTATTTAACGATATAGTGCAGCGTGCAAACGCTGGGCGTTTCTACCAAAAACACAGCCTTTTCTTTGGAAAATTCCGTCATCTCCGCGTTTGCAAATTGGTTTTCCAATTCTTCCCGCGTCATGCCCACATATTTTTTATCCGTCACATCCGTTTCCACCATGTGTCCGCATTTCGTATACTTTACCTGCAAATACACCTTGCCATCCATACCCAGCCGCTCCGGCTCAGCGGCCACCGGCTGCTCACTTGCTTTTTGTGCCTGCTGCTGTTGGGCTTCTTGCTTTGCTTCCCACTGCTCGTTTTGGCTGCTTTGAGCCGCATTATATCCAAAAACCGTCGCTATGATAACCAAAACGCTGGCTGCCAATGCAATTTTAAGCGCCATATGCCCGTGGGTATCGGTGCGTTTTTTTACTGTAAATTTCAAAACTGATCCCTCCGCTTTTCACAAGCTTTGGAATCAGTTTCTCCACATTTTTATATTTCATGCATATTTTGGTATTTTATTCCATTTCTCCATTATGGAATACATTTTGCACATCGTCCAAATCCTCTAGATTTTCCACCAATTTATCCAGCTTATCGGCATCCGGCCCGGCAACGGAGACCATTGTCTGCGGCACCCATTCCAATTCGGCAGATGTAAATGCGTACCCGTCCTCTTCCAGCTTTTCGCGGACCTGGGAAAACGAAGCGATGTCTGTATAAACGATAAACTCTTCCTCAGTCGCTTCAAAATTCTCCGCGCCTGCATCCAGTGCAGCCATCATTACCTCATCCTCATCCATCGCGTCGTCTTTTCCGATCGCGATCACACCCTGATGAGAAAACATGTATGATACGCAGCCAGTGGTTCCCAGGCCGTTCCCAAATTTATCAAACAGATGGCGCACATCGCTGGCAGTACGGTTTCTGTTATCCGTCAAAGTCTCCACCATCAAGGCTACGCCGCCATTGCCATAACCCTCGTATACGATCTCCTCATAGCTTACATTGCCCAGCTCTCCAGAGGCCTTGGCAATGCTGCGGGAAATATTGTCATTCGGCATATTGTTTGCCTTTGCCTTTGCCACGACATCTCTCAATTTGCTGTTTACATTGGGATCCGGCCCGCCCTCTTTCACCGCAATGGCAATCTCGCGTCCGATCTTGGTAAACACACGTGCACGCTGAGAGTCTGTCTTTTCCTTTTTATGTTTAATGTTGTTCCATTTGCTATGCCCGGACATAATGAACACACTCCTGTTTTGAGAATTGACAGGCTATTATATCATCTTTTGTCTTGTGCTGCAACGAATCTTACGGCACTAAATACAGCAGATCCTTTTGCTCCCCTGCTTCTAAATATGTATTGGGCACATTGCCTACAATGACAGTCTCATAAATCGGTAGTGTATTTTCATAACGAACCACTATGCTCTGCCCGGGCATCGTATAACGCAAGAACACTTGGATGGTCGCCGTTATCCGATGCTTTGTCTGGTTGATCCCTGCACTGGAAAATTCACTGTCGATATCCACATTGACCTGCGCATACGGAGAAGCGTACATTTCGATGATGGGGCCTGTGCTGGAAAATATCTGGCTGTTCATCACAGCGCCGAACGGAACGGAGATGCAGACTTCTCCCTGGTTCATCAGCCGATCTTCGCAGAGCTCCACCATTTCCCGCGTAAGCTCGTTGAGCACATACCCATTGACCTTGACCATCGTGATATTGCCAAGCTCATCCTTTTCTAGGCTGACCAGCTCATCATATTGGTGTTGAGAACCGCTTTGGTTTACCGCAAAGCTCACAGCCTCGGCTGCCAGGCTGTCTCCCTGAGCCTCCGCCATCTCCTTTGCCACAGCGCGCAGGCTAAATTCAAAGCACAATGCCAATGCTGCCGCCACTGCCGCTGTCCAGAACACGATCAGCCATTTTTTAGGGATTTCCCGGTATATAGCGGTAAAATCGGGCTTTGTCCGTTTTTTTTGCTCCAAGATTTGTTTCCTCCCTCAATTATGGTATAATATGCAAAATAAGAAAAAGGTTTGCCAAGGAGGCTCTATATGGCCAAACAGCAAAAACAGAAAAAGAAAGCAAATAAGGAGGCCCGGCAACGCCGCGGTATTTTCGGTGCTTTTTTACACTGGTTTGATTCCCATACCGATTTTCACGGGGACAAGCCGCAGGCAATTTTTGTGCCGCGCAGAAAGCCGCCGGCTTTTGGTCTGTCCGTGGCCGTCACTACCTTTAAGCTGATGCTCATCACCATCCTGGTGCTTGGCTTTATCATGGCCGGTGCGGTATTCGGCGTAGCGCGCGCCTTTATCTCTACTGCGCCGGATCTGGATGTCACGGAAATTTCAGACGTCAGCCTGTCCAGCTATATTTACGATTGCGATGGCGAGCTTATCACCATGTATTCCGGCGTGCAGAACCGCATGTGGGCTACCATTGATGAGATCCCGGACAACTTGAAAAATGCTTTCATTGCAACCGAGGACGCGCGTTTTTATTCCCATGGCGGTGTGGATATCAAGCGCATTGTAGGTTCTTTTATCAGTAACCTTACCTCCTCCAGCATCCAAGGCGGCAGTACCATCACTCAGCAGCTGATCAAAAATAGGATGCTGACCAGCGAACGCAGCTATAAGCGCAAGATCCAGGAGGCGTACCTGGCTTTGCAGCTGGAAAGCAAATATACCAAGGATCAGATCCTGGAAGCCTATCTCAACGACGTAAATATGGGCGAGGGCAATTACGGCGTAAAAAGCGCGGCACGTGATTATTTCGGAAAATCGCTGGATGAGCTTACCTTGCGCGAATGCGCCATGCTGGCAGGCATTGTCAACGCGCCTACTACCTATAATCCGCGCCGCAATTACTATGTGAAGGACAGGCCGGAGGTTACCAATGATCGTACGGATCTGGTCCTAAGCCGTATGCAGCGCGAAGGATATATCACAGTAGACGAATACAATGCTGCAAAGGCAGAGGAAGTGCATATCCAAGAGACGCGCACGAATACTGCCACCGGCATCGCCCCTGATTTTGTAAGCTATGTCATCGACGATGTCGTGCAGGGCTTTATCACGCAGCGCGGTTTGGAAAATACCAAAGAAAACCGCAATGCCATTGAAAATGAGCTTCGCACAGGCGGTTACAGCATCTATACGACCTTAGACCAAGAAATGCAGAGTGCAGTCGAGGATGCTGTATACAATTATGATAATTACCCGAAAACCGCAAAATCTTCCGAGTCTGTCATACGAAAAACAAACTCGGACGGCTCTGTGACGGAAACTGAGCAGCCGCAGGCAGCCGCCACCGTGGTTGACTACCACACAGGCGAGGTCAAGGCCATGGTCGGCGGCCGTACGCCTCCGGCCGGCCTGAAGATGCTCAACCGCGCAACGGCCAAAATGCCCGTCGGTTCTTCCATCAAGCCCATTACGGTGTATGGCCCTGCGCTGGATGCGGGCATGGGGGCCGGCACTATCATCCAAAACCTCAAGGGCGCCGTAAACGGCTGGGCTGCCAGCAGCAAAGAAAAGTCCTACCCCACACAGGGCAGCGTCAACGGGCCGGTCACGATGCGTACAGCCATCCAAAAATCCTTGAACCTGTCCGCAGCCCGCGTTTTGATGGAGATGACTGCCGCTACGCCTACGGAGGGCATTGAAAATTCCGTATCCTACTTAGCAAAAATGGGGATTGATACGGAATCCTCCGAAACGACCGTTCAGCGTACAGGCGCAGGGATCGCGCTGGGCTCTTCGGCATACAGCACGGTGGAAATGGCTTCCATGTTTGGTACCATTGCCAACAAGGGTGTCTATATCTCCCCTACTTCTTTTACAAAGGTGACCGATAGCAGCGGCAATGTCATTTTGGATGGCAAGGCACTGCAGCAGACCAATCAGGTCTATCAGCCAAGCACAGCATGGATGTTGGTGGATATGCTGGAAACCGCTGTGCAAAGCGGCACCGGCACGCGGGCGCAGGTCAGCGGCATGACCATTGCCGGCAAGACAGGCTCCAATGAAAACAAAGGGCTGTACTTTGCAGGGATGAGCCCCTACTATTCTGCAGCCGTTTGGATCGGGCACGACGAGTATAAATCGCTTGCCAATTCAACCTTTGGCGGTGCTTACTCCGCCCCGATTTTCCAGAAGTTTATGACCACGATTCATCAGGAAAAAGGCCTGGCCAATAAGGCCATCATTGAAGATTCTCCGGAATCCCTTGGCCTGGTCAAAGCGACAGTCTGCCAGGTATCCGGTATGAAAGCAACCGACGCCTGTGCGCATGACGCAGGCGGGCTGACGCCTGTGACAGATTGGTTCAAGGCCGGCACAGAGCCCACAGAGTCCTGTACGTACCACATGTCCCTGCCGATCTGTACAGAATCCGGCAAATATGCAACGCCTTATTGTCCCTCTACCACAGGCAGCGCTTCCCAGGTATTCGTTCCTTCAGATTCTGTCCTGCGGAATTGTGATTTAGGAGGCTTGAGCTGGTATCATTTGACCAGCGCTTCCGACTTCAATTACATCAACAATCCGGATCAGTTCTGCCCGCTGCATACAGTGCCCGGTGCCACGCTGGCTCCCTCTGCTACACCGTCTACCGATCCGTCGGTAACGCCAAGTGCAGTCATCCCCTCCCTGCCGATTTTCACCAATACGCCGGCGCCCAGCAGCGCCCCATCCACAGGGACAGACAACTAGGCCAATTCAAAAAAGGCAGCCAATGCGGCTGCCTTTTTCTCTTCTTTCATTTTTTGGTTTTCGGGTTAAAGATCAGGGCATTCAGATAGCCGAAGAAAATCGCTGCGGCAATGCCCCCGGCTGTTGCCGTGATACCGCCGGCTAGGATCCCGGTAAACCCATCCTCCAGAATCATTTTCTGAGTGCCTGTCGCCAAGGAATGGCCGAATCCTGTCAGGGGCACAGTAGCCCCTGCGCCTGCAAAATCCACCAACGGCTGGTATAAGCCGATTGCTGATAATACAACGCCTGCTACTACGTAGATCACCAAGATCCTGGCAAACGTCAGCTTGGTTTTGGCCAGCAACAGCTGCCCAATCACACAGATCAATCCGCCGACGATAAACGCCTTTACAAACATCATCGGGCGTTCCTCCTTTCAAACCGAACGGCGTGCGCAATGCCGGGGATGGTATTGCCCTGCATGCTGCTCGTCGTACTCAGCAGCGCGCCGGTAGGGATAAACAATATCCTTTGCCAGGAGCCCTCCCAAAGCTTGGGCAGCAGCTTTGCGCTCAGCGTAATGGCGCTGCACCCACAGCCGCTGGCGCCCATATGGGTGTCCTGGTGCGGCATGTACAGCTCCGCCCCGCAATCATGAAACTTCGTCATATCCTCTGCGCCCTCGTCGGCCAGCATATCGCAGAGCATAGATAGGCCCAGCTTGCCCAAATCGCCGGTATAAATGGCATCGAAATCCGCCTCTGTCGTCTGGGTATCGCGAAAATGCGCCGCAATGGTATCAAAGGCAGCCGGCGCCATCGCGGCCCCCATATTGTTTGCATCCGCAACGCCAAAATCCACCACCTTGCCGGGGGTTACATGGGAAATGCAGACATTTTTCTGTTCCTTGACCGACAGGATCGTAGCGCCCGCCCCTGTCGCGGTCCGCTGCTGCGAAGGAGTCTTTTGCGCGCCCATTTCCAGGGGAAATCGGAATTGGCGTTCTGCTGTGGAAAAATGTGAGGAGGCACAGCATACTAGCTGATCTGCAAAGCCTGCTTCCAAAATCATGCTGCCTACGACAAGCGATTCCGCCATCGTGCTGCATGCGCCGTAGAGACCCAAAAACGGCGTATTGATTTCCCTGGCGGCAAAGGTGGCGGCGGTCAGCTGGTTTAACAGATCCCCACCCAGCAAAAACCCCATCTCTTCAATGGTTTTTCCGCTCTTTTCCACTGCCTTGCGCACTGCCTCATAGAATAGCTTGCTCTCTGCCTGCTCCCAGCTGTTTTGGTCCCATAGGTCGTCCTCTATCGTTACGTCAAAGAGCCCTCGGAGCGTACCGCGCGCTTCGGTAGGCCCTGCAATGCTGCTTGCAGCGATAGGTGCTATATATTTTTCCATAAACAAGGTTTGTCCATTTCTGTATCCCATACGGCTTACCTCCCAAACAGAAAAAATACAATGCCGTATAGAATGGCGGCAGAAATGCCGTTGACCAATACGGGGCCTGCAATCTTAAACAGGTTGGCGCCAATGCCGATCAGCCCTTCGCGCTTGAACTCCATCGCCGGTGAGACAATGGAGTTGGAAAAGCCCGTGATCGGAACAACAGAGCCCGCGCCGGCATATTTCCCGATGACATCGTACACACCAAGGCCTGTTAAAATTGCTGCAATGACGACCAGCACAATGGAGGCCAAGCCGGCCGCTTTTACAAATTCCAGCTGCAAATAGGTCTCAAATAGCCAAATCAGTCCTTGGCCCAGCGTACAGATCAGCCCGCCGACCCAAAAAGCGCGCAAGCATCCCCGCAAAAGATCGCTGGGCGGTGTTTTCTGCTCTACGTACTGTCCATATTTTTTATCCCTGTCATTTTTCTGCCGCTTTTGCTGCGCTTGATCAAAGGAATCCAAGTTGCCGTTCCTCCTTATAGGCCGTTGTTCTCATCCGTTCTTCTTTTTCTTCCCGGTTTGCCCCTTCCAGATAAAACAGCTCCGGCTGCGGAGCTCTGGTTTTGTTATTTTTCAATACATTCACTCCAAACTTGTTTTGCGCCTGTTACGCTGTTTTCCCGTGTCATCTGCCATAGATTGGCGGCCAAAAGCACAGCGACTACGGCCAGCCCTATGCCGATAGAGATCCAAAAACGCTTGGTTTCCATTGTTTTTTGTTTCATCTGTTCAGCCTCGCTTTCTTGCTGTTAGTATGTACAGAAAATAAAATAATATCGCATTGTTGCGCACAAAATGTTTGCATAAAAAAAGAACGCCGCCGCGTTCTTTTTACGTTTCAGCCGCCTGGCGCATGCGCTTTAGGATCTTGCTTTCCAGCCTGGATACCTGTACCTGGGAAATATCAAGCGCCTTGGCCACGTCGCTTTGCGTTTTATCCATAAAATAACGCAAGAGAATGACCTGCCTCTCCCTAGGCTCTAAGCTGGCCAGCAATTCCCGAAGCAGTACGCGGTCTATGGCTTTATCGCTTTCCTCCGCTGTGGCGCCTAAGCAATCCTCCAGGGCCAGCGGCTTGCCTGATTCATCGCTGAGCGGCGCTTGCAAAGAAGCCGGCCTTCTAGCCGCCTCCATGGACATGGAAACCTCTTCCGGCGTACTGCATAGCGCCTGCGCGATTTCCCCAATCGTTGGCTCCCGGCCGGTATCCGCTGCATACTGCCTGGCGTATTTCATGGCCTTGGCATAGAGCTCCTTGAGCGGCCTTGCCACCTTAACTGCTCCGTCATCCCGTAGGAACCTTCTTATTTCTCCCATGATAAGCGGCACGGCATAGGTGGAAAAGCGCACCTGGTACTGCGCTTGATAATGGTTGATCGCTTTTACAAGCCCCATACAGCCCAGTTGAAAAAGATCATCATATTCATATCCTCGCCCTAAAAAGCGTTTGACCACGCTTTTTACCAGCGCAGTATGCGCCTTGACCAATTCTTCCTTCGCCTGATCGTCCCCCTTCTGCGCCTTTTCAATCAAGGCCAGAGAACGAGTATGCAATTCTAAATTAGCCTGTGCCTTATCAAGCATCTTCTATCGCTTCCGTTCCAGGAACCGCCTTCTTTTTCATCTCCACTCTTGTGCCGCGGCCCTGGCTGCTCTCCACAGAAAGCGAATCCATAAATGCTTCCATTACAGCAAAGCCCATACCGCTGCGCTCTTCCCTCGGCCCGGTCGTATAGAAGGGCTGCCTTGCCTTATCGACATCTTCGATGCCAATGCCGTTGTCCTCTACTACGACAGTCATGGTATCGCCCTCTATGGTGCACTCCATCCTTACCTTTCCCGGTTTATTCTGGTATCCGTGAACAATGGCATTTGTCACCGCTTCGCTGACCGCTGTTTTCACATCCGCCATTACCTCCAGCGTAGGGTTCAGCTGTGAAAAAAATGCGCCCGCTGTGACCCTTGCAAAGGCCTCGTTCTGCGAAACCGCATCAAAAATCAATTCCATTTGGTTCTTCATCCCACATTCCCCCTTTTCCCGTCTGCTCGTTCCAAAATTTGAAACAGGCCGGAAAGCTGCATTACCTTTTCTATGCTCTTGTTCATATGACATACGCTGACGCTCCCACCCTTTGCTTTCATGCGTTTATACCGCCCCATTAAAACTCCGATGCCGCTGGAATCCATTAGAGTAAGTCCCTTCATATCCAGCCTGAGCTCCTTTAGGTCCTTGTCTCGGATATATGCATCCAGCTCTTTGGCCAGCTTTGGCGCGGCCGCATGATCCAATTCTCCTGTGAGCTTTACGATCATCACTTGGCCGCGGCGCATGGCGATGGTTTTCATTTGCCTGCCCCCTTTTTTATCATTCCTATATAGGTTCGTTTTCCCTGCTCATTGTCCCTTTGATGAAAAAAATCGTATCCTTGCTAATTATTTCCATTTTTGTCGAATCTATTCATACAAAATATTTCCAGGATATGGCATTGTTTTGTTATAACCCTATCCCAAAGCGGGCATACTGAAACCATGGCAGCTGAAAACAAACAAAACAAGAATCCGGCTTCCCGGCGGACGACCATAAAAACATTGAAAACCGCTTTGCTGTTCTTATTGATCGGCCTTCTGTGCCTGGGCGCTTTTGCCACCTCTTATCTTTTTAGCCTGGATCTTTCGCAAAAGCTCGATCCACAAAAAATCTATGGCGTTGCGCAAAGCACGCTGGTTTACGATAAGGAGGGAGCCGTCGTTGCCAACATCCATGGGTTGGAGGACCGTGTATGGGTCCCTCTTTCAGACATTCCCGCGCATGTGCAGCAGGCCGTTATTTCCGCGGAGGATGTACGCTTTTATTCACATAACGGTGTAGACATCAAACGAATTTTCGGCGCGCTCTGGCAGGATATCAAATCCGGGTCTCTGGACCAGGGCGCTTCGACCTTAACACAGCAGCTTATCAAAAACAGCATGCTGACGCGCGAAAAAACCTGGACGCGAAAAATCGAGGAGGCCTTTTTGTCCATCGAGCTGGAACGGCGCTACACCAAAGATGAAATTTTAGAGATGTACCTAAACTATAACTATTTCGGGGCCGGCGCCTATGGCATCGAAGCCGCGGCGCAGACATATTTTGGTATCCCTGCCAGTGAACTGTCTTTGGATCAGGGGGCGCTTTTAGCGGGCATTCTAAAATCCTCTGCCAACTATGCGCCGCACCTGAATCCTGATAATTCAATAGAGCGCCGCAACCTTATCTTATCGCTGATGGAAAAATACGGATACATCACCGCCGAACAATGCGATCAGGCACAGGCAGAGCCGCTGGCGCTGCATATGAAAGAGGATGAAACACAGTACGGATGGTATGTAGACGCCAGCCTAGAAGAGGCCGCTTCCCTGTTGCAAATCTCCTATGATGATCTGCAAAAAGGCGGGTACCGCATTTATACCGCGATGGATCAGCGCATGCAATCCATTGCCGAGCAGTTGTTTGCCGATGCAGAAAATTTCCCGGAAAGCGCTTCCGACGGAACAGCGCCACAGGCTGCGCTTAGCGTAGTCAACGCATCCACAGGGCATGTGTGTGCGCTGATCGGCGGCAGAGAATATGAAGTGCAGCGCGGCCTGAACCGCGCCATACAGGTAAAACGGCAGCCTGGTTCCGTAACAAAGCCTCTGCTGGTCTATGCCCCTGCTTTGGAAGAGGGGAGCTACACGGCCGCTTCCCTGCTCCAGGATGAACCCACCGACTTTGACGGATACCAGCGCAAAAATTTCGGTGATAAGTACAACGGCACGGTTACGCTGCGCACAGCAGTGGCAAAATCCTTGAATGTGCCGGCTGTTTCCGTATTAAACGATATTGGTCTGGATACAGCCGTCTCCTTTGCCAATTCTATCGGCCTTACCTGCGGCAAGGAGGATTTGGGGTTATCCCTGGCACTCGGAGGCTTAAAAGAGGGATTTTCTCCGCTGCAAATCTCTTCCGCTTATGCAGTCTTAGCAAACGGCGGCACCTACCATGCCCCGAAACTGGTGACACGCATTGAAAATAGCGCCGGAGAGGTGCTCTATCAAAGCGATGAGGCCGGAACACAAGTGCTCGGGGAGGATACCAGCTTTATCTTGTGCGATATTCTGCAGTCTGTGGTAGAGGAAGGCACCGGCAAAAAGCTTTTTGTGGAAAACGTGCCGCTTGCCGGCAAAACGGGAACCAACGATTATGAAGGAAAGGGGAATCGGGACATTTGGTCCGCCGCCTTTAATCCGGACTTTGCCGCTGCTGTCTGGATGGGGTATGACACGACAGACCAAACGCACTGCCTGCCCTCCTCCGCCACCGGCGGCACCTACCCTGCCAAGCTCATACAGGCCTTATTCTCCAGCTATTACGAGGAGCAGCAAGGGCCCTGGTTTGCAGCGCCGCCGACTGTGGAAAAGGTCTCCTTGGACCAAACAGCGCTATTGAGCGGCGAAACAAAGCTCGCTACTGAAGAAACACAAGAGGTTCTGGAGGAATATCTTTCCGTGGAGCAAGCCGCAGCTCTGACCCAGACGGATTACGGCGCCGCCGTGCTCGAGTTTACCGTAAGCAGCAATGAGCTGGGACAGCCTGTGCTGTCCTTTGCCCCCAGCAGTTCTGCAGCAAAGTACCAGGTCATCCGTGTACTGGATGGGCAGGAAGCGTGCCTGGATACGCTTTCCTATGCGCAGACGCTCAGCTACACCGATACCACAGCGCCCATAGAACAAAATCTGCAATACTATATACAGCCTGTAAACGACACAGGAGAAAAGACAGGGACAGCTTCCCAGCGCATCATGATCCGCCCTATGAAGCCTGTCCCCTAAGCCTTGGCATACAAAAAAAGCCGCAGCATGCTGCGGCTTTTTGCATTGATTAAAAATGATCGGCCATGTATACATCCTTTTCCACAAAAACCTTTGAAAGGATTTCACGATTCCCCTGTATCTGCACGGTGTCACGGTAGGCTATTTCTTCTAACCCCATCACGCCCAATACAAGCTGGGTAAAGTCTGCAATGTCCACAGAAAGGTCGGCGCTTCCCTGCGCCTTTACCACTGACTGTGCCTGCCCATCATGATACTGCACCTCGTAAACGCCCTCGTTTTCAGACAAAAAGGCATCCTTGACCTCTATGGCAAATGTGCCCGTGCCCTGCGGCATCTTCATCGTTTCCAGGACTTTTTGCACATGGATCACACGCGCCATATCGTGCGTGATAAACCGGTGCTTTGCCAGGTCCGCGTTGGGCAGGTATTGATAAAATTTTATGCGGGGCGGCATTTTCAGCGTTACGTTTCTTACCTGTGCACGAAGGCCTGCCAAAAATGATAAAATGCCCTTTAATGCATTTTCATCCACAAAGTCCAGGTCCGTAACGTGAATATCCAGCGGGTCCTCCCCTACCGGAGCAAAGATCAGATACCCCACCGGCACTTCCTGCTCATCATAAAAGAGGTATCTATAATCCCTATGCAGGTACGGGTCCCCTCCCATCATCTTGAGCCATTGCCTCTCCGTGCGGACCAAGGCCATATTGTAGCGCGCACTGGCTGTATTGTGAACAGCGTCAAAATCGTCCAGCGCATCGCCCGGCTGGTGCAGCCGCGCTGTGAACGGCACCTTAGCATAAGGAAGCAAGCATTCCAGCGAAAATGTATATTCACTGACTTGGTTGGCTACCGCATAGCCAAACTGGCGGTAATATGGCTGCGAAAACGGGCTGAGCACGGAAAACATAACGCCATGGCTGCGGTCTTCTGAAAGCACACCATGCAAAATTTCCCTTACCCGGCCCTTTCCCCTCGCCTCCGGCAGGGAGGATACCGCGGAAATGCCGCCCATACGCACCCTTTGGCCGTCCAAAAACATCGTATAATCAATATTGCGTACCCGCGCTGTCATGCGCCCCTCTTCATCAAAATACGCCCAAATAGATCCAAAGATCTCCTCCGGCGTATCCGCCTTGTTTTTGGCCTCTTCCCTGGTTGTCCGCAAAAAAGCGACCCTTTTGATTTGATCAGCTTTTTCATACTCCTGCAGGGTAATCCTTCTTACTCCCATCAAAACGCCTCCTTTGGTTTGGTTTTATTCTTTAAGGTTCCTGGTATCCCTGTGGATTCATCTTTTGCCAGCGATAGCTATCCTTACAGCACTGCTCTATGTTTTTTTCCGTTGCGAATCCCAACTCCTCTTTGGCTTTTGTGACCTCCGCGTAGCATACCGGCAGGTCCCCGGCCCGCCTAGGCGCAAATTCGTACGGGATCTCTACCCCCGTGGCCTTTGTAAAAGCGTGCACCAATTCCAGCACAGAAACGCCATGCCCGGTGCCAATATTGAATACTTCCAAGCCTTTATTTCTCAAGGCATAGTCCACTGCGGCCACATGGGCCTGCGCCAAATCCATGACATGGATGAAATCCCTGATACAGGTGCCATCCGGCGTATCATAATCATCGCCGAAGATGGAGAGCTTTTCCCGTTTCCCTACTGCGACTTGAGAAATATACGGCATCAGATTGTTGGGAATGCCATTCGGGTCCTCTCCGATCAAACCGCTTTCGTGCGCACCAATGGGGTTAAAATAACGAAGCAGCACGAACGACGATTGCGCATCTGCCCGGTTTATATCACGCAGGATCTGCTCGCCCATCCATTTCGTCCATCCATACGGATTGGTGCAGGCGCACACATCCTCTTCCTTCAGCGGCATTGCATTGTGGATATCGTAGACCGTTGCAGAGGAGCTGAATACAAAGCATTTTGTACCAAACTCCCCCATTACCTTCAAAAGGCTCATCGTGCAGCCTAGATTGTTCTGATAATACATCAGCGGCTTTTCCACCGATTCTCCTACGGCCTTATACCCCGCCCAGTGAATCACAGCATCGATCTTATGCTTTGCAAAAATCACACTGAGCTCGTTTTCATTTTTTATATCTACCCGATAAAAGGGGATCTCTCGTCCTGTGATCTTTTGTACACGCTCCAAAGCCTCTTTTTTACTATTGGATAAATCATCCGCTACAATGACCTTATGGCCTGCCTGCAGCAAGGCAATGCAGGTATGTGTCCCAATATAGCCCGCACCGCCTGCGCAAAGAATCGTTGCCATCGATCTGTCTCCTCTCCTTTGTTGTATAACACACGAATGAATTATACCATAGAAACATATGGATACCGGCACAAGAGCAATATTTTCTATAATTGGGGTTGCATTTTTCTTGGTTTTGTAATAAAATTGTAACAAATCACCGGGGTGGGATAGAATTTCTTAAAAATTCTATATCCTTTTCATACGATTTATAGTATAATATTTTGTGTTGAATACCCGAGAAAAGAAAGAAAGGATGTACCAATGAAACGTTTTCGATCTTTTGGTGTCGGTATGTTGGCTTTTACGATGACTTTCATGCCAGTGCTGGAATTCGTTTCGGCTGCGCCGGAAACGAATGAAAATCCGTTTTCCGTGCAGATCCAAACGGCCATCGTTCAAAGTCTTGAGACTTCGATGACTACCGGCGGTGAAGTAGAACAGGATGTTGCTATCGGCAATGATGGCACGGAGGCGCCTGTT
>OFMJ01000253.1_pt1 | contig 63060 bp, 49 predicted proteins | sample 1541801 | NCBI WGS metagenome assembly OFMJ01 (sample SAMN04209234, study PRJEB22552) | human gut metagenome | biome: gut; material: feces | host: Homo sapiens | place: USA: Oklahoma
ACAAGCCTTCTTTGGAACCACTCGCCTAGCGAGTGGTTTTCTACATACAAAAAAGGGAGAGCCGCGGCTCTCCCTTTTTTGTTAAGATTCCTCCTGTTTGGCGTAAAAGGCGGGGTTGGCGGCCCCGGCTTTCCAGCCCAGCTTCCGGGCCAGGGGGCTGACCCCCAGGCACAGCAGGAAGGAGAGGGCCATGGCCAGGCAGGCGTACACCGGGCCGTTGGGGGTGGTGAACCCAGAGGCCGCCGCCGGCACAAAGGCGGTGAGGAAGCCGCCAATCATCCCCGCCCAGGCCCCGGCACGGTTGATGCCCTTCCAGTACAGGGTGAGCACGTAGGGCGCCAAAAACGCCCCGGAGAGGATGCCCCAGGAGTAGGACATCATCTCCAAAATGGGGGTGGGGTAGTTGGCGATGAGGTAGCTGAGCACCACAAAGGCCAGGCACAGCAGGCGGGTGACGGTGGCCAGGGTCTTCTCCCCCAGGCCCTTGAGCCAGCTGGCCTTGATCAAGTCCATAGAGACGGTGGAGCAGGCCGTCAAGGTGATGCTGGACAGGGTGGACACCGAGGCGGAAATCAGCAGCACCAAAATGACGCCGATAAGCAGATTGGGCAGCCCGGCGGAGTTGAGCATCAGGGGGACGATGTAGTCCGTGCCGCCCTCCGGCAGGGTCTCCCCAAAGAACAGGTGGGAGAAGGAGCCGATGAAGTAGCCGCCCCCCGCCACCAGCAAAGAGAAGAAGGTGGAGATGATGACCCCCCGGCTCACCTCCCGCTTATCCCGGATGCCGTAGTACTTGTGGACCATCTGGGGCAGGCCCCAGGTGCCAAAGCTGGTCATCAGCACCGTGGACACCAGGGCCAAGGCCGAGGAGCCGGACAGGGGCGCCATCTGGTGGCTCTCCATGTAGTCCACCATGTTGGAGAGCCCCTGGGAGAGCCCGCCCACCTGGGGGGACTGCACCACCAGCACAATCAGGGCCGCCACGCCCACCATCATGATGAAGCCCTGGACAAAGTCCGCCTTTAAGGTGGCCATGTAGCCCCCCAGCACCAGCACCACCGCCGAGGCAATGGCGATGATGAGCATGCACACCGTTTCGTCAATGCCCAGAATCACCGAGCACACGCTGGTAAGCCCCTTGTACACCGAGGCGGAGTAGGGGATGAGGAACACAAAGATGACCGCGCAGGCAAACAGCCGCATGCCCCGGCTTTGGAAGCGCTTTTCAAAGAGCTGGGGCATGGACTTGATGTCGTGGCGGCGGGTGATGTCCCGGGTGCGGTTGGCCAGCACCAGCCAGGCCAGCAGCGTGCCGAACACCGCGTTGCCCACGCCCACCAGCACGCTCCACAGGCCGTAGCTCCACCCAGAGCCCCCGGAGTAGCCGATGAACATCACCGCGGAGAAATAGGCCGTGCCGTAGGAGAGGGCGGAAATCCACGCCCCGGCGTTGCGGCCGCCCACGGTAAAGCCGGCCATGTCTGTGCCCTTGCGGGAATACCACACGCCAATGCCCAGCATAAACAGCGCGTACACCCCAATGACAATCCAAATGGTCACTTCCTTGCTCATAGGTTCCACTTCCCCCTGCTGCTTTTCTCATTTAAAGCACACATGCTTTAAAGCATAGGTGTGCTAAAGTGAGTAGATTGTACCACATCCCTTGGAAAAAAGCAAGGGCCAAGGGCGGTTTTTTCCCGGGAAACCCGGCCGGTTTTCATAGATTGTTCACCTGTTTTTCTTGCTTTTGCCATAGATACCGAGTAAAATGGACTTAACTTGGGGCATTGCACCCAAACCAAGCGTGAAAGAAGTTTTGAAAAAGGAGGGGGTTCCACATGGCAACAGGGAAAATCCTGATTGTGGACGACGACACCAACATCTGCGAGCTTTTGCGGCTCTATATAGAAAAGGAGGGGTACGAAGCCTCCATCGCCAACGACGGCGAGACCGCCTTGAAAATGTTTGATTCGGTAAACCCGGACTTGGTTTTGCTGGACATCATGCTGCCCGGCCTGGACGGCTGGCAGGTGTGCCGGGAAATCCGGAAGAAATCTTCCTGCCCCATCATCATGCTCACCGCCAAGGGCGAGGTGTTCGACAAGGTGCTGGGCCTGGAGCTGGGCGCCGACGACTACGTGGTAAAGCCCTTTGAGACAAAAGAGGTCATCGCCCGCATCGGCGCGGTGCTGCGGCGCAGCGGCCGCCACAGCGAGGACAAGGAAGAGAACAAGGTGGTCACCTACGAGAACCTGTCCATCAACCTGACCAACTACGAGCTGAAGGTGAAGGGCGTGCAGGTGGACACCCCCCGCAAGGAGATGGAGCTCATCTACCACCTGGCTTCCAACCCCAACCAGGTGTTCACCCGGGACCAGCTGCTGGACGAGGTGTGGGGCTTTGACTACTACGGCGACAGCCGCACCGTGGACGTCCACGTAAAGCGCCTGCGGGAGAAGCTGGAGGGCGCCTCGGACAAGTGGGCCCTGAAAACCGTGTGGGGCGTGGGCTATAAATTCGAGGTGAAGGAATGACCCCCAAAAAAACAAGAAGGAAAGTGGCCGTGCAGAAGAGCATCTTCACCCGGTACCTGGCCATTACCATGGGCATTGTGGTGCTCAGCTTTATCATGCTGGGCACGGTGATGATGGCCTTTTTCTCCCAATATTGGAAAAACGAGAAGCGGGACCTGCTCACCCAGAACGCCGCCTCCATTGCGGAGATGTCCAACGCCTTCCTCTCCAAGACCAGCGAGGACACCTACCAGCTGCAGACCACGGTGCTGAAAACCTTTATCGACGCCTTTTCCACCAGCATCGACGCGGATATCTTTATCACCGATTTGGAGGGCAACATCCTGCTGGGAAATTACCCCAACAGCAAGCTCTCCCAGCCCCAGTCGGTGCCCCAGCAGACGGTCTCCCTGGCGGCCCAGGGCATGTACGAGGGGCGCAACACCTTTGGCGGGCTGTACCGCAGCCCCTCCTTTATCATCGGCGTGCCCATGTACGCCGGAGAAAACAAGGATATGTGCGTGGGGGCGGTGTTCGCCGCCACCAGCGTCAGCACGGTAAGCGCCTTCCAGGGGGAGGCGCTGCAGATGTTCCTGGTGGCCGCCGCCGCGGCGCTGGGCATCACCTTTATTGTGGTGGGGGCCTTTGCCTACCGGCTGGTGCAGCCCCTGCGGCAGATGAGCGCCGCGGCCCGCACCTTTGGCAGCGGGGACTTCTCCGTGCGGGTGCCGGTCACCAGCGCCGACGAGCTGGGCCAGCTGGCCCTCTCCTTTAACAACATGGCAAACTCCCTCTCCAACTCCGAGGGCACCCGGCGCAGCTTTATCGCCAATGTCTCCCACGAGCTGAAAACCCCCATGACCACCATCGCCGGGTTTATCGACGGCATTTTGGACGGCACCATCCCCAAGGAGCAGGAGGACAAATACCTTCACATCGTCTCCGACGAGGTGAAGCGCCTGTCCCGGCTGGTAAAGTCCATGCTGGACCTCTCCCGCATTGACAGCGGCGAGATGCAGCTGCACCCCACCAATTTCGACATCACAAACACCATCGTCACCACGCTGCTCACCTTCGAGCAGAAGATTGACGAAAAGGGCATTGAGATACGGGGCCTGGAAGAGGCCCGGCCCCAGATGGTCTTGGGCGACCAGGACTTGCTCCACCAGGTGGTGTACAACCTCATTGAGAACGCCGTGAAGTTCACCAACGACGGCGGCGCCATCTCCGTGCAGGTGTCCGACAGCATCGACCGCACCACGGTGGTCATTGAGAACACCGGCCCCGGCATAGCCCCCGAGGATTTGCCCATGATTTTCGAGCGGTTCTACAAGACGGACAAATCCCGCAGCCGGGATAAAAACGGCATGGGCCTGGGGCTGTACATTGTGCGGACCATCTTAAAGCTGCACGGCGGGGACATCGCCGTCAGCTCGGCGGTGGGACAGTTCTGCCGGTTCGAGTTCTACATCCCCAAGCCCCAAGAGGCGCCCAAGCTGAAGGACACCGGCTCGTTTAAATTGAAAGACGCGTCCTACCGCTCCAAGGCCAAGGAGAAGAAAGCTACCAAGGCGGAAAAGCAAGAGCGGGAGGAACCCGAAAGGAGTAAGGAAGATGACGGACGACCAGAAGAATAACCCCCAGCCAGAGGGGCAGCCCGTCCCCGTAGAGGAAAACCCGGCCAGCGCCCCCGCTGTGGAGGAGCCCATCCCGGAGGAGAGCCAGCAGGCCGCCCCGGGAGGGGAGGCCGTCCCCGTAGAGGAAAATCCGGCCAGCGTCCCCGCTGCGGAGGAGCCTATCCCAGGGGAGAGCCAGCAGGCCGCCCCGGCAGGGGAAGCCGTCCCTGTGGAGGAAAGCCCGGGCAGCGCTCCCGCTGTGGAGGAGCCCATCCCAGGGGAGAGCCAGCAGGCCGCCCCTCAGCCAGGGGCCCCGGCGGGAGGGCAGCCCTACCCGCCCCAGCCTTGGCAGGGGTGGTATTACGGCGCGCCGCCCCAGGCTCCTTACGCCCCGCCGCCTGCCCCGGGTGGGTACTACCCCTATCCCCAGGTCGGATACCAGCCCCAGCCGGGCCAGCCCTGGTACGGCCAGCCCGCCGGGCAGCCGCCCAAGCCGCCCCGGAAGAAAATGTCCCGGGGGCTGAAGGTCTTTTTGTGGATCGCCTCCGCCTTGACCGTCGGGGTGGTTCTGGGTTTTGCCGGGTTTGTCGTCAGCTGGGCGGTGGCCGGGCCCCAGCAGGGGGGCTCTCTGGTGGAGACGCTGCCCGAGGAAAGCCAGCCGGACAGCTCCCAGGAGGGCCAGGACGCCGCCGAGACGCCGGAGATTGAGCTGCCCGACGTGGACGTGACCCCCAACGAGGAGGGCATCACCATCCACGAGAAGCCGGAAGGGGAGGCCCTGGATGCCCAGGAGGTCTACAACCAGGTGGTGAAGTCCACCGTGGCCATCACCGCCTCCCGCACCGGCGAGACCACCGACAGCTCCGGTACGGGCATCATCGCCACCAGCGATGGATATATCATCACCAACGCTCACGTGGTGCTGAACACCAAGAGCGTCCTTGTCACCGTGACCACCTACGACGGCCAGCAGTACGACGCCGTGGTGGTGGGGATGGACCGCACCACGGACTTGGCCATCATCAAGACAAACGACTACGGCTTTACCCCCGCCCAGTTTGGGGATTCGGACCAGCTCTCCATTGGGGAGTGGGTGGTGGCCATTGGCAACCCCGGCGGCGAGCGGTTTGCCAGCTCCCTCACCCGGGGGATTATCTCCGGCCTGGACAGGGCCGTGGAGCGCTACAGCGAGGACGGCATGACCTTTATCCAGACGGACGCCGCCATCAACCCGGGCAACTCCGGCGGGCCCCTGGTGAATATGTACGGCCAGGTGGTGGGCATCAACTCCTCGAAGATTATCACCGACGGCTACGAGGGCATGGGCTTTGCCATCCCCGTGAGCAAGGCCAAGGACATCATCGACCAGCTGCTCTCCGGCGGCTACGTGGAGGGCCGGGTGCGGCTGGGCATCACCGGCTCGGACATCAGCGCCACCCAGGCGGCCTTTTACGGCGTGCCCCGGGGCTTTATGATTGTCTCCATCGATGAGGACAGCGCCTTTGCCGGCACCGAGGCCCAGCCCGAGGACATCATCACCGCCATTGACGGCGAGACGGTGGAGGAGCTTCAGGACATCTCCAACCTGCTGCTGCGCTACAGCCCCGGCGACCAGGTGACGGTCACCTTGTACCGGCCGCCGGTGAACGGCATGGGCGAAGGGGAAGAGCTGGAGGTCACCATCACACTGCTGGAGGACAAGGGGGAAACGCAGCGGTAATGGCCAAAAAGAGTGAAAAGACAAACGCCCTGCGGCTGCTGGACAAGCTGAAAATCCCCTATGAGGCCCACAGCTACCCCTGCGAGGAATTCACCGGCGGGGAGGACGTGGCCCGCCAGCTGGGCCTGGACCCAGCGGACGTGTGCAAGACCCTGGTCACCGTGGGGAAAAGCGGCGGGCACTTTGTGTTCGTGCTGCCGGTGACAGGGGAGCTGGATAGGAAGAAGGCCGCGGCCCTGGTGGGGGAGAAATCCCTGGAGATGCTCCACGTCAAGGACTTGCTGGCCGTCACCGGGTATGTCCGGGGCGGGTGTACCGCCTTGGGCATGAAGAAGCAGTTCCCCACGGTGGTGGAGCAAAGCCTGCGGGAGAAGCCGTTTATCTACGTCAGCGGCGGCAAGCGGGGCTTGCAGCTGAAGCTGGCCCCGGGGGACTTGGTGCAGGCAGCCGGCGCCATGTGGGGCGATGTGCTGGCAAAAGACTGAAACGCGCCGAGCGAAGCGAGCGTAAAAGTTTTTGGTCAAACTTTTTTCAAAAAGTTTGCGAGGTGTGGAGCAGAGCTCCACGACCTTGATCTGACGGCGCAGCCGTAAAAGAAAACCAGGAGCGAAAGCCGCACGCGCCCGTAAGGGCGATAGGCTTGCGCTCCGGCCGGTAGCACACCGGAAACGCATCTTCACAGCAAGCGTCTTTTTTCAAGAGATTTTTACAGACAATAAAAAGGACATCCAAGTTTTGGGCTTGGGTGTCCTTTTCTTTTGCATTTTGGTTCCCGCGGGCCGCTGGAGGGGCTTTCAGGAAGAGGCATACTGGGTGCCTTTCCGGCCGCTCCCGGGGCTATCTGCTGCGCAGCATGCGCCCCGCTCGCTGGTTTTTTCTTTCCGGCTGCGCCGGTTTAAGGTCGTGGAGCTCTGCTCCACACCTCGCAAACTTTTTGAAAAAAGTTTGACCAAAAACTTTTACGCGCTTCGCGTGGTTATTCCCCGGCCTCTGCCTTGGCCTCCTCGATGACCTTCTGGGCCACGTTGGAGGGCGCTTCCTCATACCGCTCAAAGCCAAAGGTGAAGCTGCCCCGGCCCTGGGTGCACTGGCGGATGAAGGTGGTGAAGTCGTGCATCTCCGCCATGGGGACGTCCGCCTCTACCGTCTGCTTGCCTTCGCCTGCGGGTTCCATGCCCAATACGCGGCCCCGGCGCTTGTTCACCTCGCCCATGACGTCGCCCATGTTGGCGTCCGGCACAGTGGCCTTCAGGTGGCCGATGGGCTCCAGCAGCACAGGGTTGGCCTGGGGCATGCCCGCCTTATAGGCCAAGGCCGCCGCCGTCTTAAAGGCCATTTCTGAGGAGTCCACCGGGTGGTAAGAGCCGTCGTACAGCACGGCGGACAGGCCCACCACAGGGTAGCCCGCCAGGGGGCCCCGCTGGATGCACTCCCGCAGGCCCTTTTCCACCGCGGGGAAGAAGCCCTTGGGCACGGAGCCGCCCACAACCCGCTCGCCGAATTCCAGGCCTTCGCTGTCGCAGGGGGAGAACTCGATCCAAACGTCGCCGAACTGGCCGTGGCCGCCGGTCTGCTTCTTGTGCCGGCCCTGGACCTGTACGGTCTTGCGGATGGTCTCGCGGTAGGGGACCTTGGGTTTCTTCAAGGTGACATCTACGCCGAACTTGCTCTTCAGCTTGGAGACAGCCACGTCCAGGTGCTGCTCGCCCAGGCCGCTTAAAATCATCTCGTGGGTTTCGTTGTTGGTGCTAAACTGCAAGGTGGGGTCCTCTTCGGAGAGGCGCATCATGCCCTGGGCCACCTTGTCCTCCTCGCCCTTCTTGGCGGGGACAATGGCCATGCGCAAAGTGGGGTTGGGATACTCCACCCCGTCCAAGGTGACTTTCCGGGTGGGGGAGCACAGGGTGTCGCCGGTGTTGGTGGCGGTCAGCTTGGGGATGGCCCCAATGTCGCCCGCGCCAATGTACTTGACGTCCACCTGCTTTTTGCCCACCAGCATCACGGTTTTGCCCACGCGCTCGGTGTTGCCGGTGCGCATGTTCACCAGCTGGGAGTCGGTGGAAATCTTGCCGGAGACCACCTTCACGTAAGACAGCTTGCCGATGAAGGGGTCGGCCACGGTCTTAAAGACAATGGCGGCCGCGGCGCCGTCCTCGTTGACAGAGAGCTCCACGGGGCTGCCGTCCACGTCCAGGCCGATTTCCCCGGCCTTCTCCTCGGCGGAGGGGGCCAGCCAGCACAGGCCGTCCATAAACTGCTCCATGCCCCGCATCAGCAGGGCGTCGCCGCAGAACACGGGGGTGATGGTGCCGGACTTCACGCCCTTGCTCACGCCCACGATGACTTCCTCGGGGGTGAAGGGCTCGCCGGCGAAGTATTTCTCAAAGAGCTCGTCGTCGGTTTCGGCGACGGCCTCGTAAATGGCGGTGCGCAGGCCTTCCAGCCGGTCGCCCATGTCGGGCATGGCCACGGCCACGGGCTTGCCGCCGGAGTAGTCGTAGGCCTTGTACTCCAGCAGGTTGATGTAGATGTTTGCCTGGCCGTCCTGGATGAAGGGCACCACCACCGGGCACACAGAGGGCCCGAAGTTGGCCTTCAAATCCTCGAACACCCGGTAGAACCGGGCGCTCTCGTCGCACAGGCCGTTGACAAAGAAGATTTTCGCCAGGCCGTTTTTCTCGGCGGCGGCAAAGGCCTTTTCCGTGCCCACAGCCACGCCGTCCCGGCCGGAGACCACAATCAGCGCGGTGTCGGCGGCGCGCATGGCCTCGCACATGCCGCCCTCAAAGTCGAACAGGCCGGGGGCATCCAGCAGGTTGATTTTCTTGTTCTTCCACTCCAGAGGGGCGCTGGCCGCGGAGATAGAAGCCTTCCGGCGGATTTCCTCGGGGTCATAGTCGCACACGGTGTTGCCCTCGCCCACCTTGCCCCGGCGGTCGGAAACCCCGGCCAGGTAAAGCATGGCCTCCGCCAGGGAGGTCTTTCCCGCCCCGCCGTGACCTGCTACCGCCAGGTTGATGATATTTTTGGCCTGATATTGGTTCATAAAGCATAGACTCCTTCCACTGCCATAGTGAGCGGCCTTAGCCGCCTGCCCAGCAATTCCCTGTTTTGCACAAGTTCGATGTTACAAGGCATAGCTAATTATATATCAATCTTCCAAAGAATACAATGGGGAAAACAGAAATACTATGAATTTTACGGTTTGAACCTTCAATTTTTAGCAGGATTGCCCAATGACACGGGTGGTTTTCCGGCGAAAACAGGGGCCCCAGGGAGAAAAAGCCATAAAAATACCCCGGTCCGCGGGGACCGGGGCAAGTCTTGCTATATAATTGTGTCAGCGCCGCAGCTTGGGCAGCACCAACGTGACCAGCACCCAGAACAGCTGGAACAGGAACAGCACCAGGCTGGTGAGCTGCCCCATGGCCCCAAAGCAGGCCAGGAAGGCCACCAGCACAAAGCCCAGCACCATGGCGGCGTTTTGGATGGCCACCACCATGCTGACGGTGCGGCGCTCCTCCACGCAGGCGGAGATGACGTTCATCATGGATTCCATGCGGCCCTTGGTGGCCACCAGGGCGTCGGCCCGGGGAATTTCCTTCTGGGCCAGCTTCTGGTATTCCTCGCCCAGGCGGCTGTCCAGAATGCCCACCGAGGCGGTGTCGATGCCAAACAGCCGGGAGACCAGCTGGGTGGTGACGTTGGGGTCGGTGGTGCGCACAATGACGCTGATGCCGCTGTCCTCCAGCCGCTGGAGCTCGTTTTTCCGGCGGCGGTCGGCGGCGTAGGTGAGCACCAGCATGGCCGCCGCTTCGGATTCCACGGCGATGTAGATGACCTGCTGGTTGCCAGAGGCGTACTGGCTCTCCTCCTCACGGGGGGGCACGGAGATGCGGTGGTTAATCAGCAGGGCCCGGCCGCCGATGTAGATGGTCTTGCCGTCCACGCGGCCCACAATGCCCGCGCTGTCCTCATAGGTAAAGTTCTCCACCTGGGGCAGGGCGTCCTCGTTTTCGCTGATGACCTGGTCGAACACCCCGGAGAGGGGGCCGCCCACCTTCTGCATCAGGGCGGAGGCGGACATGACAGCCTCTTCCGCCAGGGCCCGGCCGCCAAAGGTCTTAATGCCGCCCAGCACCACGGTGCCCCGGGGGAACAACTCGCCGGCGTCCACCAGCACGGCGTTGACGTTGCCCATCTGCTCCACGCCCTCATAGCCCACCACCATGGCGCCGGCCCGGCGGGCGGTGCGGCACAGGCGGCTGATGGGCAGGTTCACCGAAAGCATGTTGGAAACCGCCACGCAGGCGCAGCTGGCCGCGGCAAAGGCGCTGATGGCCGTGGGCACGCTGCTGGTAATCAGCAAGGTGGCGATGCACAGCAGCAGCGAGGCGATGAGCCCGATGGGCGCCATCAGCTGGGAGGCGGACTCCGAGGGGTCGGGCTTGTAAGAGAGCTCTAAGAACCGCTTGAGGAAGCCCGTGGGGCACTGGTAGGCGATGACGGGCGTCTCCGCCACGCAGTCCTTGGCCATCTTCAAGGCGGTGTTGTGGTCGCCGTACAGGCGCACGCTGTACTTCTGCTCCCGGCCGGTGACAAACCGGAAGTTGGAGTGGATGCGGCGAATCATGGTCAGCTTGCCCGCGGCGTTGGCGAACAAGATGGCCGAGAGCACCACCGCGTACAGGTGGAGGGTGCCGTCGGTGAGGGCATCCTGGAAGAAGGCGGCGGAAACCGCCTGGATAATCACAGCCACCGAGGCCACCGCCGCGGCGCTGTCGGAATTGGCGTTAAAGGAGAACAGGGCTTTCAGGCCGTTGAGCACGGTGCGGTAGCACACGCCCACCGCCACGGCCAAAAACACCAAGGTGAGCACCACGTACACCACCGGCAGGGAGCCCGGGTCCCCGGGGCCGGTGATCTGGCCGCCGAAAATCAGGTTCACCAGCACCAGCAGCACGGTGCACACGCCGGTAATCATCATGCGCAAAGTGAGCTCCCGCATCTCGCCGCGCAGCTCGTGGGAGATGGACTTGGCGTCCTCGGGGCCGGTGTAGTCGTCGATGGACTCGCCGGTGTCCGCGTCGGGCACAGGGGCCTCGGCCTGCTGGGGCGTCTCCAGCTTCTTGTTGCGCACCCGGCGCTTGGGGGCGTTTTTCCGCTGGGCCTTCTCGGCGGCCTGGCGCAGCTCCTCGGATTCGGAGAGCAGCGCGCTTTGGAGCACCTCGGCGTGGATGATGTGGGTGGGCACGCTGCGGGGGCGGTACTCGAACACGCTGGCCACCTGGGGAGGCTCCGCCACCGGCCGGTTGATGACCGTGGTCTTCTCCTCCACAGGGGGCTGGGCGGGCTGCTGGGCCACGGGGGGCTCCAGCACCTGGGTGGCCTCCTGGGTGACCTCCGGCTGGGCGGGCTGTTCCGCAGGGGCGGGGGCCGCCGGCGTCTGGGAGGAAACGTCCTCAAAGACGGGCTGGCTCTCGGGCGCCGCCTGGGCAGCGGGGGCCGCCTCTTGGACGGGCTGCTCCTCCGCCATTTCTTGGATGGGCTGCGCCGGCGCGGCTTCCTGGACAGGTTCGACAGCGGCTTCCGGAGCCGGGGACACCTCGCGCACCTGGGAGGCGGGCTCGTTGTACACCACGGTTTCCCGCACTTCCACCTCGGGAGGGGCAGGGAGCTCTTCCACAGATACGTCTTCCGGGGGTATCTCTTCCACCGGCTCTTGGGGGACAGGCTCCTGGGGCAGGGGCGCGGGCTGCTCGTCCGGCTCTAAGGGAGCGGGGGAGTCCAGCACCCGGCCGATGGCCTCCTCGGAGACAGGGGCCATGTCGCCCACCCGCTGGAGCTCCACCGTATCGTTGAGCACGTTCAGCTTGATTTCCATGGTCTGGTCGGCGGAAGTCTCCAGCATGGCCTTTTGGATGCCGGTCATGTCCTCCTGCAGGCGCTTGCCGCCCTCCACCGCGATGCCGTGCTGGCGGGCGTAGGGGTCCGCCGCGAAAGAGGTGACAGGCATGGGCGCCACCACGCCGAACTCGTCGGCCACTTGCTGCTCGTCCACACCGGCGGTCTGCACGGCCTCGGCCACCCGGCGGCGGCGCTCCCGCTGGAGCCGCTGGAAGTTCTCCTCCACCTCACTGTCGATGGCCTTTTTCGAGTCGTCGAACAGCGCCTTGTAGGTCTCCTCCTCGCTGGTCAGCTCCCCGGAGGGGTCGTAGCCCATGCGGTACTCGTCAATGGGCTTGAGCTGGATGCCGTAGTAGATGTCATCCTCGTTCTCGTCGAAGTCGGGCACGCGCTTCTTCCGGCCGAACAGCCCCCAGCGCTTTTTCTTCTTCTCTTTCTTCCCGGGCTTGGCGGGCTGGGATTCCTCCTGGGGCAGCTCCACCGTGCCAGTGGCGTATTCGTTTAAATCCGCCTGGGAATCCTCCTGCTGGGGAGGCTGGGGCTGGGGGGCCCGCTGGGGCTGCTGCACCTGCGGGGCAGGCTGCGGCCTGGGCGCGGGCTGGGGAGCCGCCTCCTGGGCAACAGGCTGGGGGGCCTGCTGCCGGGGCTGGGGCGGCCTTTGGGCAGGCTGCCCTTGGGGGGCGGGACGCCGGGCGGGCTGGGCCGCTGCCGGACGCTGCCGCAGGTCCTGCTGGGCGGCGCGCTGGGCTGCCTCTATCTCCCGCTGGGCCCGCTGTTCCGCCAGAATATCTTCCAGGGTAAAGTCCTTGTTATCCTGTGACATAGGCTGAAAATCCTCCTTTTACGGATTGACCGCTTTTAAGCCGCCCCGCTGGCGGGAAACCTCGTAACAGAGGATGCCCGCCGCCACCGAGGCGTTCAGCGAGTTGATTTTCCCTTTTAAAGGGAGGGAAACGACAAAATCGGCCTTTTCTTTCACCAGGCGGCTGACGCCCCGGCCCTCCGAGCCGATGACCAAGGCCACCGGGCCGGTAAAGTCCGTCTGGCACCAGGGGGCGCCGTCCATGTCCGCGGCGTACACCCACAGGCCCCGGGCTTTTAGCTCCTCCAGGGTGGAGGCCAGGTTGCCCACCCGGGCCACGGGCAGGTGCTCCACCGCCCCGGCGGAGGCTTTGCCCACCGCCCAGGTCAGGCCCACGCTGCGGCGCTTGGGGATGATGACCCCGTGGGCCCCGGCGCACTCCGCCGTGCGGATGATGGCGCCCAGGTTGTGGGGGTCCTCCAGCTCGTCGCAGAGGACGAAGAAGGGGGGCTCGCCCCGCTCTTGGGCCAGCTGGAACAAGTCCTCCACCGTGGCGTACTCCTTTACGGCCGCCACGGCCACCACCCCTTGGTGGTTGGCCCCGCCGCAGAGGTGGTCCAGCTTGCGGGGGTCGGCCTCTTTGATGGCGGCGCCGGCCGCCTTGGCCTTGGCCACCAGGGCCGAAAGGGCCCCCGAGCGCTCGCCCCGCTGGATGTATAGGCTGTCTATGGTCCGCCCTGCCCGCAGGGCCTCGCTTACGGCGTTGCGCCCCGCGATGATGTCCGCGCCCCGGGGCTCCTGCTCCGGCTGGCGCTTTTCTCGGTCTTTTTGCAAATGGGCCACCTGTCCTTTTCCCTTTGAGAATGGGCCGCCGGGATGCCCGGGGCCTGGGCCAAAACTCCGATTTTGGCACAATATATTTGCATTATACCATAGTTTCCCGGAAATCTCAAATAAAAATGCGGACAAGAAGGGCGAAAAGCCCGTGTTTTTCCGCCAGGGGCGGCAGGGAAATCCATTTTGGGGTATTTTTTTCCAAAACCTGCAAGAAAATTCTTTTTTTGCCCGTTCTTGCCCGCGGACTTTTCCACACTATCGCCCCCTGCAACCACCGTTTCCACGGGGGAATGTGGAAAACTCTGTGGAAACTGTGAAAAACCCTTGTCCCCATGCGGGTTTTCACTTTCCCCCGTTTTCACAATGGCTTTCGTTTATGTAAACGAACCTGCTTATTTTTCCTTTTTAGAACGAAAATCGCCTTTTTTCGGCCTGCGGAGCACCCCCAAGATACAGGCGGAATCTGGCCTTTGTCCGCCCTATCTTGTGTCAAGTGGGAAAGGGCAAATTTCTTTCCCACAGTTTGTCCACAGGGATTTAACATACATTTCATATCTTGCCCTGGGGGCCGTCCGCCCCGGCTGGAAAACCGTGCAAACCCAAAGATACCCCTAGGCAATTCCCCGATTTTGTGGTATACTAGCGGCAAAACCACGGGTTTTCCGGCGTGTTTTCACAAAAGCCCCCCAAAGGGCGGCCTGTTTTCCCCGGAAAACCCGGAATGTATATTTATGCACAAAATTTGTCGAACACCGTATAGGGAGGTTTTTTCCGTGAGAGAAGATATTTGCTCCATCCCCGTAAACGATGTATTCATGCCCAAGGACGGCTGCCCCTTCTGCCGCATGCGCGACATGCTGGAGGACCGCATGGCCACCTACATCACCGGCGCGGCCATGATGGAGCCCGACGTGCGGGTGGAGACAAACCGCCTGGGCTTCTGCACCGAGCACTTCAACCAGATTCTGGCCCGGGGCAGCCGGCTTTCCGTGGCGCTGATTTTGGAAAGTCTGCTGGCCACCGTGCGGGAGGAGGTGTTTCCCCAGGGCAAGGTGCCCGCCAAAAAGATTGTGGCGGCGGCCCACGCCCGGCAGGAGCACTGCTTCATCTGCGAGAACATTGAGAAGAACACCGCCCACCTGCTGGACAGCACCCTGAAGCTGTGGCAGACCGACGAGGAGTTCCGCCAGCTGTACAGCCAGCAGCCCTACATCTGCCTGCCCCACTACGGCATGGTGCTGGAGGCCGCCATGAAGCTGCCCCGGAAGGTGTTCCCCCTGTTCGAGCAGGAGACCACCCGCCTGGCCAAGCAGTACGCGGAGGCGCTCAACGGCGACGTGACCCACTTCTGCCGCATGTTTGACTACCGCAACGCCGGGGGCGATTGGGGCAACTCCAAGGACGCCATCGAGCGGGCCATCCGCTACCTCACCTCCCGCGAGCCGGAGAACCGCCAAAAAGCCGACGAGAAAAACAGGGCCTTCTAACCGCTTTCTTGGAAGAAAGCTTGGCAAAGAACTTTACGTCGCGGGGCGCGGCGCGGAACCGCCGCTGTGCCCGGAGGGAACCGGACGCTTTATGTCCGCGGTTTCATACTTGGGTGCATCCGTTTGCATGCAAAGAGCTTTATTTCGCGGTTGCGCGAATCTACAAGGGAAAAAGGGAGGGCGCCAGCGGGATGAAAGAAGAAAAAGAGGGCCTCTTGCCCGGGGGGATACGCGCCCCTTACCCCTTTGACGCGGCGGAGACCCTGGACTGCGGCCAGGCCTTCCGCTGGGTGGAGCTGCCCGGGGAGGCGGGGGCCAGCCTGTGGGAGGGCGTGGCCTTTGGCAAGGTGCTGCGGGTGGAGCAGCGGGGGCAGCAGGTGTGGCTGGGCTGCTCCCCGGAGGACTACGAACATACCTGGCGGGCCTACTTCGATTTGGGCGAGGACTACGCCCCCAAGCGGGAGGCCCTGGCCGCCATGAGCCCCGCTTTGGCCGAGGCCGCCGCCTTTGCCCCGGGCATCCGCATTTTGCGCCAAGAGCCCTGGGAGGCCTTGTGCTCCTTCATCCTCTCCCAGAACAACCACATCCCCCGCATCAAGGGGATTATCGAGCGGCTGTGCCAGCGGCTGGGGGCGGAAATCCCCGGCACGGCTTGGCACGCTTTCCCCACGGCGGAGCGCCTGGCCGCCTGCTCCTTGGAGGATTTGGCGCCTCTGCGGGCGGGGTTCCGGGCCAAGTACCTGCTGGACGCCGCCCGGAAGGTGGCCTCTGGCCAGGTGGATTTGGCCCGGGTGGCCGCCGCACCCGTGGAGGAGGGCCGCCGGGAGCTGCAAACCATCTTCGGCGTGGGGCCCAAGGTGGCGGAGTGCGCCTTGCTGTACGGCTTCCACAAGACGGAGTGCTTCCCCCTGGACGTGTGGATGAAGCGGGCCATGGCCACACTGCTGCCGGGGCGCAGGCCGGAGGAGTTCGGGGAGAACGCGGGCCTGGCCCAGCAGTACCTGTTCCACTACAGCAGGATGCACCCGGAGCTGTTTGCGGAAAAGACGGCGCACCCGCCAGCCAACAGGAGGTGAAAGGATGCTGGGCTTTTATATACACGTGCCCTTCTGCCACGGCAAGTGCCCTTACTGCGATTTTTACTCCCGCCCCGACTCCCCCCGGAAGATGGACGCCTACGTCTCCGCTGTGACGGCCGCCCTCGCCCCTTGGCGGGAGAAGCTGGCGGGCCGGGAGCTTGCCACCGTCTACTTTGGGGGCGGCACTCCCAGCCTGCTGGGGGCCCGGCGTCTGGGGACTATTCTCCAGGCGGTGCGCCAGGGCTTTTCTCTGGCCCCTGGGGCGGAAATCACCTTGGAGGCCAACCCCACCTCGGTGGACCGGGCCTTTTTTCAGGAGGTCCGCCAGGCGGGTTTCAACCGGCTTTCCATGGGCTTGCAGTCCGCCAATGAGGAGGAGCTGCGCTTTTTGGGCAGGGCCCACTCTCCCCAGCAGGCCGCCCAGGCGGTGGAAAACGCCCGGGCCGCGGGCTTTTCCAACATCTCCCTGGACTTGATGCTGGGCCTGCCCGGGGGCAGCCGGGAGAAGCTGGGGCGCTCCATCGCCTTTGCCGCTTCCCTGGGGGTGGAGCACATTTCCTCCTACATCTTAAAAGTGGAGCCGGGCACGCCTTTCGCCGCCCGGGGGGTGCAGGTGCCCGACGAGGACGACACCGCGGAGCAGTACCTTTTCGCCGTGGAGGAGCTGGCCCGGCTGGGCTATGGGCAGTATGAAATCAGCAACTTCGCCCGCCCCGGCAAAGAGAGCCGCCACAACCTGCTGTACTGGCGGGGGGAGGAGTACCTGGGCTTCGGGCCGGGGGCTCACTCCTTCTTTGGGGGGCGGCGGTTTTACTACCCCCGGGACCTGGAGGGCTTCCTCCAGGGGAATTCCCCCGCAGAGGACGGCACGGGCGGGGACTTTGGGGAGTACGCCATGCTGAACCTGCGCCTGACCCGTGGCCTGCGCCGGGAGGACTGCCTGGCCCGCTTTGGGGCAGAGGGCGGGGCCCTGTTTGACGAGGTCCTGGAAAACGCCCGCCGTTGCCCGCCCCGGCTTTTGCGGGCGGACGGGGAAGCCATTTCCTTCACCCCAGAGGGCTTTTTGGTGTCCAACGCCCTGTTGGTGCGGCTGCTGTAACGCCGAAGGCGGGTGAAAGTTTTTGGTCAAACTTTTTTCAAAAAGTTTGTGGGTTGTAGGGCAAAGCCCTACGGCCTTAAACCGGCGCAGCGGGAAAGAAAAGCCAGGGACATTGTCATACCAGGCGCAGCCTGTAAACAATGGCCCGGATAGATAGCAGAGACGAAAAAAGGACATCCAAGTTTTTGGCTTGGGTGTCCTTTTGTTATTTGCGTAAAAGGGCCGGAGCGCAAGCCTATCGCCCTTGCGGGCGCGTGCGGCTTTCGTTCCTGGTTTTTTTAACAGCTTCTCTGTGTTACGGTCGCGCCTTTTTGAAAAAAGGCGCCCCAAAAACTTTTACGCCGCTTCGCGGAGGCACTGGGTCACTCATCCAGCTTCAGCACGGACATGAAGGCCTCCTGGGGCACCTCTACGCTGCCCAGCTGGCGCATGCGCTTTTTGCCCTCCTTCTGCTTTTCCAGCAGCTTCTTCTTCCGGGTGATGTCGCCGCCGTAGCACTTGGCCAGCACGTCTTTGCGCAGGGCCTTCACCGTCTCCCGGGCGATGATCTTGCCCCCCACGCAGGCCTGGATGGGCACCTCGAACAGCTGGCGGGGTATCTTCTCCTTCAGCTTCTCCGCCATCTTCCGGGCCCGGGGATAGGCCTTGTCCGCGTGGATGATGAAGGAGAGAGCGTCCACGATCTCCCCGTTGAGCATGATGTCCAGCTTCACCAGCTTGCTGGGCTGGTAGCCCATGAGCTCGTAGTCGAAGCTGGCGTAGCCCCGGGTGCGGGACTTCAAGGCGTCGAAAAAGTCGTAGACGATCTCGTTTAAGGGCAGCTCGTAGTGGATGTCCACCCGGTCGGTGTCCAGGTACTTCATGTCCTTGAACACGCCCCGGCGCTCCTGGCACAGCTCCATGATGTTGCCCACGTACTCCGAGGGGGAGTAGATGTGGGCGTTGCAGATGGGCTCCTCGGCGCTTTGGATGAGGGTGGGGTCCGGGTAGTTGGTGGGGTTGTCAATGGTGATGACGCTGCCGTCGGTGAGCTTTAGCTTGTACACCACGCTGGGGGCGGTGGTGATAAGGTCCAAATCGTACTCCCGCTCCAGCCGCTCCTGGATGATCTCCATGTGCAGCAGCCCCAAGAAGCCGCACCGGAAGCCAAAGCCCAGGGCCACGGAGGTCTCCGGCTCGAAGGTGAGGGAGGCGTCGTTTAATTGGAGCTTTTCCAAAGCGTCCCGCAAATCGGTGTAGTGGGCGCCATCGGCGGGGTAGATGCCGCAGAACACCATGGGCTGCACTGCCCGGTAGCCCTCCAGAGGCTCAGCGGCGGGGCGCTCCTTTAAGGTGACGGTGTCGCCCACACGGGCCTGGCGCACGTCCTTGATGGAGGCGGCGATGTAGCCCACCTCCCCGGCGTAAAGGGCCTCGGCGGGCTCCAGGGTGGTGGCCCGCAAAAAGCCGCACTCCACCACGTTGAACTCCCCGCCGGTGGCCATCATGCGGATGGTGTCCCCGGGCCGCACCTGGCCGTCCTTGATGCGGACATACACGATAACGCCCCGGTAGGCGTCGTAGTAAGAGTCGAAGATAAGGGCCCGCAGAGGGTCGTTCTCGTTGCCGCCAGGGGCGGGGATGTCGGTGACGATGCGCTCCATCACCTCCTGGATGTTCTCCCCGGTTTTGGCGGAGATGCGGGGGGCGTCCATGGCCGGGATGCCGATGACGTCCTCAATCTCGTGGCAGACCCGCTCGGGGTCGGCGCTGGGTAGGTCTATCTTGTTGACCACCGGCAGAATCTCCAGCCCGGCGTCCACGGCCAGGTAAGTGTTGGCCAAGGTCTGGGCCTCGATGCCCTGGGAGGCGTCCACCACCAGCACGGCCCCCTCGCAGGCGGCCAGAGAGCGGGACACCTCGTAGTTAAAGTCCACATGGCCGGGGGTGTCGATGAGGTTGAAGATATAGTCCTCCCCATCCTGGGCGGTGTACACCAAAGTGACGGCGTGGGCCTTGATGGTGATGCCCCGCTCCCGCTCCAGGTCCATGTTGTCCAGCAGCTGGTTTTCCATCTCCCGCAGGGGGACGGCCTTGGTCTGCTCCAAGATGCGGTCGGCCAAGGTGGATTTTCCGTGGTCGATGTGGGCCACAATGCTAAAATTGCGAATTTTGCTTCTGTCCATGCAAACACTCCTAGGGTAAAGCGTAAGTCGTCTTGAGGATGTAATACCTTATTATAGCAGAAAACCGGCAGAAAGGGAAGCGGTGTAAACAGTGGGAAGCCAGGTAAAGTTTTTGCTCAAGCTTTTTTCAAAAAGCTTGCAGGGTGTGGGGCGCAGTTTGCCGGTGGCAAACGCCCTGCGCCGACCGAACCGGCAGGTGAGACCAGCGCCCCACGGCCTTGCCCTTATGGGCGCGCACCGCAGGAAAGAAAGCTAGGGAAACAGCGAAGCGCCTTTCCCGGACGGCGGAGTGCCTCCGCTGTCAATTCGCGCCACGGGGCGGTGAGCTGCGCTCACGCCTGTGCGAACCATTAGCTCGCGTGCGCGGCGGGGGCCTTGCCCTCTCCGTCCTCGCTAACGCGAGTCCACCTCCCCCAGAGGGGGAGGCGAGACCTGGCTTTCTGCAAGCCTCTGGTGGGCTGCCTACTTGGCTCTCCCTTCGGGGCCGCTACGTCCCGGTGGGACGTTGCCCAGCGGCCGACCGAGGCGGCAGCCGAGACGCTGGCACGGCGCAGCCGTGACTGAGAGGGCCAACCAAAAGTTGCCCCAGGGCCGGAGAAAAGAGGAGGGGCAAGTAAGCAGAAGCCGCATATTTCCTAGCTTTTTCCTTTATTTGACCCTCGGATGTTAAGTAAGGGGGAGGACAACTTTCCAGCTCTTTTTTTGATGGAAGCGTTTCGTTCGCAGCCCGCCCGCGGCGTGTTCGCAAAAAGACATCCCCCGGTGCGCACGTGTGCTGGCCTCTTGATGAGCACGAGCGCCAGCGAGCTGCCCAAGGCGCGACTTGCCCGGGGTGCAACCCCCGCGGACGTGCGCTGACGGCTCGATGAGCACGAGCGGCAGCGAGCTGCCCAGGGCGCGGATTGCCCGGGGTGCAACCCCCGCGCACGTGTGCTGACGGCTCGATGAGCACGAGCGCCAGCGAGCTGCCCAAGGCGCGACTTGAGAACCCAGGCACTGGGTTGCATTCTGGGGGAGAGCATGGTACAATATCCCCAGCTACGCGATTGCATGCGAGAAAGGCGGACCATCTACTATGAAAGCAAGCGAAAAAACTATGGATACCATCGTCAACCTCTGCAAGGCCCGGGGCTTTATCTTCCCCGGCAGCGAGATTTACGGCGGGCTTTCCAACTCCTGGGACTACGGCCCCCTGGGCGTGGAGTTTAAAAACAACGTGAAAAAGGCCTGGTGGAAGAAATTTGTGCAGGAGTCCCCCACCAACGTGGGCGTGGACGCCGCCATTTTGATGAACCCCCAGGTGTGGGTGGCTACGGGCCATGTGGGCGGCTTCTCCGACCCCCTGATGGACTGCAAGGACTGCAAAACCCGCCACCGCGCCGATAAGCTCATCGAGGACTTTACCGGCGAAAGCGCCGACGGCTGGTCCAACGAGAAGATGATGGACTTCATCAAGGAGCACCACATCCAGTGCCCCAACTGCGGCAGCGAGAACTTCACCGAAATCCGCCAGTTTAACCTGATGTTCAAAACCTTCCAGGGCGTCACCGAGGACCAGAAAAACGAAATCTACCTGCGGCCCGAAACCGCCCAGGGCATCTTCGTGAACTTCCCCAGCGTGCAGCGCACCACCCGGAAGAAGCTGCCCTTCGGCATTGCCCAGGTGGGCAAGAGCTTCCGCAACGAAATCACCCCCGGCAACTTCACCTTCCGCACCCGGGAGTTCGAGCAGATGGAGCTGGAGTTCTTCTGCAAGCCCGACACTGACCTGGAGTGGTTCCAGTATTGGAAGGACTATTGCAAGCAGTGGCTGTTCAGCCTGGGCATGACTGAGGAGAACGTCCGCTTTCGGGACCACCGGCCCGAGGAGCTCTCCTTCTACTCCAAGGCCACCACGGACGTGGAGTACCTGTTCCCCTTTGGCTGGGGCGAGCTGTGGGGCATTGCCGACCGCACCGACTACGATTTGAAGCGCCACCAGGAGCACTCCGGCAAGGATTTGACCTACTTCGACCAGGAGGAGAACCGCCGGTACATCCCCTATGTCATCGAGCCCAGCCTGGGCGCCGACCGCATGGCGTTGGCGTTCCTGTGCGACGCCTACGACGAGGAAGTGGTGGGCCAGGACAAAAACGGCAAGGACGACATCCGTGTGGTGCTGCACCTGCACCCGGCCCTGGCGCCCTTTAAGGCCGCCGTGCTGCCCCTCTCCAAAAAGCTGGCGCCCAAGGCCCAGGAAATCCACGACATGCTCTCCAAGCATTTCATGGTGGACTACGACGAGGCGGGCTCCATTGGCAAGCGCTACCGCCGCCAGGACGAGATTGGCACGCCGCTGTGCATCACCATCGATTTCGACACCGTGGGCGACGGCGAGAAGGAGCCGGACAACTGCGTCACCGTGCGGGATAGGGACACCATGGAGCAGGTGCGCCTGCCCATCGATAAGCTGAAAGACTACATCGAGGAAAAGGTGGCGTTTTAAAGCGCCCTAGGGATACGAGGGAAAAGGACGAAACCCTGTGAGGAGAGGCTGCCGCGGAGCGCGGCGGCCTCTTTTTGCCCAGCCCCATTGAACCCGGGGCGGTTTTGTGGTACAATCTCTGTGAATATGCCAAGCTGTGGCAACAGCTTGCGCCCCCATTTGACTTGACAGCGGAGCCACTTCCGCGGGGAGGAATCCTATCTATGAGACAAAGACGCCGCTTCGCGGCCATGCTGGCGGCCCTGGCCTTGGCCGCCGGGCTGACCGCCATACCGGCTTTGGCCACCGAAGGGGGCAGCCCTTCCACCTATACAGAAATCCCCGGGGACGGCACCGGCTCGGTGACAGACCCCCTGCCCATCCCAGACCCAGGGGAGTCCGCCGCGCCCCCCAGCAGCCAAGAGCCGCCCAGCTCCTCTTCCCAGGAGCCCACGGCCCCGCCCAGCTCCTCCTCTTCGCAAGAGCCCTCGCAGAGCGATCCGTCGGACAGCGAGCCCTCTTCCTCCCAGGAGCCCAGCTCCTCGGAAGGGCCCTCGGAGAGCGAGCCCACCTCCTCGGAGGACCCCTGGGGTGGGGAGAGTGAATCCGGCGGGTCCTCCAGTGAGGAGCCCGTGATAGAGCCCACCGAGGAGCCCTGGCAGCCCAGCGACAGCCAGTCCTCCGACCCCTACCAGGGCGGCACCACCACGGATGCCACCGTGCCCCCGGTGCAGGAGCCGGAGACCATTGCCACACCCCGCCCCGCGGTGGAGCGGCCGGAGGTCTCCCTGAACACCGGCGACGACGACTCCTCCGCCGCCGAGGAGGACTCCGGCCCCAACTACGTCACCTTTGCCCGGCTGAATGTGCAGGGCAACTCCATGGCGGGCACTCTGTTCTACAGCGGCGTGGCCTGTATCGCCGTGGGCGTGGCGGGCCTGGTGGCCATTTTGGTGCTGTACCTGCGGGGCCGCCGCCGCTATGCCGGCGCCGAGGGCATTTTGGAGGAGATACAAGAGGCGGAAAACCGGCAGCAGCCCCCCGCCCCTCCGGCGGAAGCGCTGCCGCCTGCCCCCGCGCCGCCGCCCCAGCCCGCCCCCGGGGCCCTGGTGCCCGAGGAGGCCTCCCTGTACACCGAGGAGTTTTCCCTGCCGCCCCAGCAGCCGGAGGCCTACGAGGACAGCTACCAGGCCTACCCCGAGGAGGGCTACGTCTACGAGGACCAGGCCTACCAGGAGGAGGACTACGGCGAGTCCTACGGCCAGTACCGGGAGGACTACCCCCAGGACGTCTACTACGAGGACGACGGCGACGCCTATTACGGCACCGGCGAGTTCGAGTATCCCCCCCAGCAGGCCCAGGAGCCCACCCAGGCGCCCCCGGCCCAGGACCAGGCCACCCGCCAGTTCGACACCGAGGAAATCCTGCGGGAGGCCTTGCGCTATACCGATGAGGAGTACCAGGACCTGGACGACTAAAGGCAAGCAGACAAAAACCCCTGCCTGGCGGCAGGGGTTTTTCGCGTCTTTATTCCACTTCTTCCCGCAGGGTGAACTGGCCGGGCAGGTGGGAAAGGCCCTCCTTTAAGAAGAGGGGATAGAAGTATTTTTCCTGCAGCTCTTCCAAGGGCAGCCAGATAAATTCGTGACGGCGCTGCCCTTCATAGCGGGTGAAGGATTCGCCGCGCTCCAGCAGGCCGGTCCCGGCTGCGTCCATCAGGAAGTACAGACACAGCTCATGGGTGAACTCACCGTCTACATCTTCGGTGAAAAAGGCCTGGTTCAGCCACAGGGGGCGTTGAATGCGGGCGGAGATATCCAGCTCCTCCTGGAGCTCCCGCTGGAGGGCGTCTTGGGCTGTCTCGCCCAGGGCTACCCGGCCGCCGGGCAGGTAGTAGTAGGGGGAGCGTTCATCTCGCATAGCGAGCACCTTGTTTTGGTGTAGGAAGATGGCGCAGACCCGGTAGTTAAACCGCCCCTCGCCTGTGTGGAAGGTGATGTCCATAGCAGCCTCCTTTCATTGGCTGAACACGCTTTCGGCGCTTTCGGTTTCAAACTGCTTGTTGTACAAATCGGCGTAGTAGCCGCCCAGGGCCATCAGCTCCTGGTGGGTGCCGCGCTCGATGATTTTCCCGGCGCGCACCACCAGAATCATGTCCGCCTTGCGGATGGTGGAGAGCCGGTGGGCGATGAGGAAGCTGGTGCGGCCGGTCAGCAGGGTGGAGATGGCCTCTTGGATGAGGGCCTCGGTCTTGGTGTCGATGGAGGCGGTGGCCTCGTCCAGCACGAAGATGCGGGGGTTGGCCAGCACCGCCCGGGCAAAGGAAATCAGCTGCTTCTCCCCGGTGGAGAGCTGGCCGCCGCCCTCGCCCACGTCGCTGTCGTAGCCGTGCTCCATGTGGGTGATGAAGTCGTGGGCGTTTACCAGCTTGGCCGCCGCCACGATCTCCTCGTCGGTGGCGTCCAGGCGGCCGTAGCGGATGTTCTCCTTCACCGTGCCGGAGAACAGGTGGGGCGTTTGCAGCACATAGCCGATGTTGGAGTGAAGCCACAGCTGGCTGCGCTCCCGGTAGTCTTTGCCGTCGATGAGCACCCGGCCGCTGGTGGGCTCAAAGAACCGGCAGCAGAGGTTCACCAAGGTGGATTTGCCCGCGCCAGTCTCCCCCACAATGGCCACGGTGGTGCCTGCGGGCACGTCCAGGTTGAAGTGCTCCAGCACGTTTTCCGTGCCGTCGGGGTAGTGGAAGGTCACGTCCTCAAAGGTGATGTGGCCAAGGAGAGGCTCCCAGTTCTCCCGCTTGGGCGCGAAGGAGGTGCCGTACTTCTCCACCACTTCGGGGCTGTCGGTGATTTCGGGCTGCAGCTCCAGCAGGGCGGAGACCCGCTCGATGTTGGCCTGGGTGGCGATGAAGTTGGAGATGGTGCGGGCCAAGGTCTGCACCGGGTCGGCGATGCCCAGGGCGAAGTTCACGAAGATGGTCAGCTGGCCAATGCCAATGGTGCCCCACAGCACCATGTTGCCGCCGCCGGTGAGGACAAAGGCCACGGCCAGGGCGGTGAGGAAGCCGATGATGGGCACGTACACGGCGTTGAGCAGCACCGCCCGCACGGTGGTCTCCCGCATGCGGGAGGTGACTTCCTGGAAGGCGGCGGTGTTTTTGTCCTCGATGACCAAGGTCTTGGAGGTCTTGGCGCCGGAGATGCCCTCGTTGTAGTGGCGGGTGATGTCCGCGTTGATGCGCCGCACCTGCCGGTTGATTTTCAAAATCTTTTTCTGGAAGTACAGCGTCAGCAGGGCGATGATGGGCACCACCACAATCACCAGCAGGGCCAGCTGCCAGTTGATGGCCAGCATCACCGCCATAGAGCCGATGACGTAGGCGGCGCTCCAGAAGATGTCCACCAGGCTCCAGGCGAACACCGAGCCAATCTTGTTGGTGTCGCTCATCACCCGGGCCATAATGGTGCCCACCGGCGTGGTGTTGTAGTAGGAGAAGGAGAGGCTTTGCAGGTGGACAAAGAGCTTCTTCTTCAAATCCCGGCCCAGGTACATCTCCACCTTCAGGCCCAGGCGGGCCAGGAAGATGGTGCCAACCATCTGGATGAGCACCACGGAGAGGTAGAGCACGGCAAAGCCGAACACGCCCTGGCTGGTGTGGGGGGTGACAAAGGTGTCCACCGCGTAGCCGGAGAGCAGGGGGTAGGCGATGTCGCAGGCGGCGCCGGCCAGCATCATCACCACCAGCGCCAGCATTTTGCCCCGGTAGGGCCGGAGGAAGGGGATGAGCTTTGCCCAGGTTTTTAAAGAGGCAAAGCGGCCCCGTTGGTTTTGTTGTTCAATGTGGTCTGTATTCATAAACGATACCTCAAATGTGTTGCGCCCCTGGCTGCCCCGGCAGCCGGGACTGGCGGCGAAACGCCGCGCCTGTGCGAAAAACCAGCGCACGGGCGCGCCGTAGGCGGATACAGTTTTCGCGGTGCGTCCCCGGGACGCACCTGTTTTTTCGCAAAAGGCTTGGGCGGGGCCTTAGGCCTCATCCCCGCTGCCCGAGGCGCCCTGCATCTCGTAGATGCGCTTGTAGATGCCCTCTTGGGCGATGAGCTGCTGGTGGGTGCCCAGCTGGCTCACCCGGCCGTGGTCCAGCACCAGAATCTGGTCGGCGTTCATCAGGGTGGTGATGCGGTGGGCGATGAGGATGGTGGTGCCGTGGACGTTTTTCCGGATGGACTGGCGGATTTTCTGGTCTGTCTCCATGTCCACGGCGGAGAGGGAGTCGTCAAACACCTTGATGGGCGTGTCCTGCATGAGCATGCGGGCAATGGCCACCCGCTGCTTCTGGCCGCCGGAGATGGTCACGCCCCGCTCGCCGATGGGAGTCTCATACCCCTGGGCAAAGCCGGTGATGGCGTCGTCAATCACCGCCATGCGGGCGTAGTGGCGCACCGTCTCCAAATCCGCCCGGGGGGCGCCGTCGGCAATGCTCTCCCGGAAGCTCTTGGAAAAGAGGAAGGGCTCCTGCAGCACAATGCCGATGTTTTTCCGCAGGTAGGAGAGGTCGATGTCCTGGATGTCCACCCCGCCAATGGTGATTTTGCCGTTTTCCTTGGGCAGCTGGTAGAGCCTGTCCAGCAGGTACATCAAGGTGGATTTTCCCGAGCCTGTGGCCCCCAGGATGCCAAAGGTGCTCCCGGCCCGGATGGTAAAGCTCACGTCGTGGAGCACGCCGCCCTCGCTTTGGTTGTAGCCAAAGCTCACCTGGTCAAAGACGATGTCCCCGTCCATGGGGGGCCGCAGGGCGTTGGGCTTGCTGCGCTCCTCGGGGGCGTCTAAAATCTCGAACAGCCGGGTGGCGGAGATGGAGGTCTTGCTCAGCTCTGCCAGCAGCCGCCCCAGGTTCCGGGAGGGCCACACCAGCATGGAGTTGTAGGCGGTAAAGGCCAGGAACTCCCCTTCGGTCAGGGCGCCGCGCTCCACAAAGAACACCCCGGCCACCAAGATGACCAGCACCTGGAAGCCCGCCAGGAAATCCCCCAGGCCCCAGTTAAAGCCCATCACGGTGCTCAGGCGCACCCAGTAGTTGGTGAACTCCTCGTTCTTCTCGTTAAAGCGGTCGATTTCATAGCGCTCCCGGCCAAAGGCCCGCACCACCCGCACGCCGGTGAGGTTCTCCTGGACAAAGGCGGTCAGGCGGCCCTCGCTTTCGTCGGCGGCCTGGAACTTCTTCCCGGTGATGACGAAGAACACCAGGTTGGAGACCATCAGCACCGGCACAAAGCAGCACACCAGCAGGGAGAGCTCCCCGTTTAAGGAGAACATCATGGCCAGGGATACCACAATGAGCAGCACGGTGCGCACCACCTCCATCAGCTGGTCGCTGACAAAGTTGCGGATGAGCTCCACGTCCTGGGTGCAGCGCTGGATGATGTCCCCGGTCTGGTGGGAATTGTGCCAGGCGTAGGGCAGCCGCTGGATGTGGGCGAACAGGGTGTCCCGCACCCGGGCCACGGTGCCCTCGCAGGCCCGGGCCAAGCTCATGCGGGAGGAGTAGTTGGAAAGCCCGGCAATGACGGCGAACACCAAGGAAACCGCCGCGCAGATGACAATGTGCTGGCGCAGCATCTCCCGGCCGCCGATGGATTCTATCCACTCCACAAAAAAGGCGGGCAGGTTAAAGGGGGTGTCGTTGATGACGGAGTCCACCGTCACCCGGATGACCTGGGGGGTCATGTAGTTGGCCACCACGGCGACTATCACCATGAGGAAGGCCAGAAGGAATTTCCCGCGGAAACCCTTGGTAAAGGGGAAAAACCGCAGGATGCTGGATTTTTTCTGTGTGTGTTGGTCCATAATACACCTCAGGTGGGAAAAAGGACGGCGGGCCTTACCAAGAAGCCTGGCATCTCCCGGGCCAGGCTGGGCCCTGTGGTGGGGCAGGGGCCGCAAAAAAGGGACGGCAAGCCCTCGGAAAAGCTTGCCGTCCCTTCCACGGCAGCAAAACCCTGCTGGAAAAGCCCAGCAAGGCAAGCCGGAGAGGGCCCCGGCGCTGTGCCTGTTTGGCCGGGCGGCTTTGGGGGGCAGCCCGGCGGTGGGCAGGCTTTCACGGCGGCCTGCCCGAAAGTATGACGGTTACTCACACTCTACCATGAGTCATAGGAAAAGTCAACAGCATTCTTCCCCCAGGGAAGAAAATGTTGTGAGAAACTTTCCCCGGCGGCGGGGGATACCCCCTTGCATTTTACGAGACATAGGCTTATAATATAGTTACACCTAGTTTTTAAAACTAAGTAAAACAAAAATCGATTCCAAAACAGATAGAAAGGGTGACAAGTATGAACTACACAACCGCCCAGCTTCCCCGCCGGGAGAAAAACGCCCTGCGCCTGGAGCTGCGCCGCCGCCTGGGCCTGCCCCGCTACACCTTGGGGGAGGAAATTTTCTCCGCGGTGAGCCACGGCGTTTCGGCGCTGTACGCTGTGGGGGCCCTGGTGTGGCTGCTTCTCACCTGCCGGCCCACGGCGCTGCGGCTGGTGTCGGCGGCGGTGTTCGGGGGCACCATGGTGCTGCTGTACACCGTGTCCACCTTGTACCACGGCTTGGGGCTGAACCGGGCCAAGGTGGTGTTCCGCTCGTTGGACCACTGCACCATCTTCCTTTTAATCGCCGGGACTTACACCCCCATCACCTTGGTGTGCCTGGGCGGCTGGAAGGGCTGGGCCATGTTCGGCACGGTGTGGGCCGCGGCGGTGCTGGGGGTGGTTCTCAACGCCGTCAGCGTGGAGCGGTTTAAAAAGGTCTCCATGGCCTGCTACCTGGCCATGGGCTGGGTGGTGGTGCTGGCCATGGGGGACTTCTACCGGGCCGCCAGCCCGCTGTCCTTCTGGTGCCTGCTGGCGGGGGGCATCCTCTACACGGTGGGGGCGGCCCTGTACGGCGTGGGGAAGAAAATCCCCTACATCCATCCGGTGTTCCACCTGTTTGTGCTGGCGGGCAGCGTACTCCACACCGTCAGCGTGTGGGGCATCCTGCGGTGAGAAGGCTTGGTTTTGAAAAAGGGGCTGCCTGCTGGGGCGGCCTCTTTTTTTGCAGGAATGATTCCGCCCCCGGCTGCTTATACTGTAGCAGTGTACATTCCCTTGAAAGGAGCGCGGGACCATGCTACCCATTCACCTAATCCTCTCCGGCCCCCAGGAAGCCCCCTATCCCAACGGCGGCGACGAGGCCTACTGGATGGGCCAGGTGGCCGGGGCCTTGGCGGCCCATCTCCACGCCGGGGGGCTTTCCCTGGCGTGGGGGCTGCCCCAGGGGGCGGATGGCTTCACTTTGGCTCTTTCCTCCCAGGCGTCGCCCCCGCAGCGGGAGGGCCGGCAGAAGGGCCCTGCTCTGCTGTGGCGCCCCGGGGACGCCCTGGGCCGGCGGGCGGCGGAGGCCATGGCCTTCCAGCTGGCGCAGGTGTACCCCCAGCCGGAGCTCATCACGTTGGAGGAGGCCCCGCTGGAAAGCCTGCCCGGGCCGGGGGTGGCGGTGTACCTGCTGTACCGGGACAATCCCCAGGACGAGGCCTGGCTGGCCCGCAGCGCCGGCGCCGCCGGGAAGGCTTTGGCCCAGGGCCTGGGCTCCTTGGATGGCTGAGGCCCTCTCCAGCCTGCTGTGGGGCTGGCACGTCCTAGGGGGGATTCTGGCGGCGGGGGCTTTTTTCACCGTGGCCACGGGATTTTACCAGCTGCGCTGCCTGGGCCGGTGGATGAAAGCCGCCCTGCGCCCCCCGCCCCGGCAGGGAGGGAAGCTCTCCTCCTTTCAGGCGCTGAGCACTGCCCTGGCAGGCTCCATCGGCACGGGGAACATTGTGGGCGTGGCGGCGGCCATCACCGTGGGCGGGCCGGGGGCTCTGTTCTGGATGTGGCTCTCCGCTTTGCTGGGGATGATGACGGTCTACGCGGAGAACTACCTCTCCGCCAAACACCCAGGGGCCCCCGGCGCCTTGGGGTACATACGCCGGGCCGGGCGGCTGGGGGGCCTGCTGGCCGGGGTGTACGCCGTGGGCTGCTGCCTGTCCTCCCTGGCCATGGGGGATATGGTCCAGGTGGGGGCCGCTGCCGCCGCCCTGGAGAACCTGGGCCTGCCGGTGTGGCTCTCCGCGGGGGGCATGGCGCTGCTGGCCTTTTGGGTTGCACGGGGCGGCCTCTCCTTGGCAGGGCGCATTGCCGGGCGGCTGGTCCCCGCCATGACGCTGCTGTTTTTCGCCGCCTCCCTGGGGGTGCTGTGGGTGTTCCGGGAGAACCTTCCCCGGGCGGTGGCCAGCGTGTTTTCCGGGGCTTTCTCCCCTGGGGCCGGGGCGGGAGGCGCGGCCGGCTGGCTGCTGGCCATGCGGGTGGGGGTGACCCGGGGGGTGTTCACCAACGAGGCGGGCCTGGGCAGCGCCGCCTTTGCCTACGACGGGGTGGAGGGCCGCTCCCCCGAGGAGCTGGGCTGCCTGGGCATCTTCCAGGTGTTCGCCGACACCTTGCTGATGTGCACCGTGACAGGGCTGTGCATTCTGGTGTGCCGCTCCCCCGTGCTGGAGGGCGCCGCCCTGACCTTTTACGCCTATGAAAGCGCCTTGGGCCCCTGGGGCGGCCGGGCGGTTTCCCTGTGCACGGCGCTGTTCGCGGCGGCCACCCTCACCGCCTGGTGCGGCTACGGCCGGGAGGGGCTGTTCTACCTCACCGGCGGCAGGGGGAAAAACGCCTACGCCCTGGCTGCCGCGGCCGCTGCCGCTTTGGGCTGCTGCCTCCCTTTGGGGGAGGTGCTCTGGCTGGGGGACGCCATGAACGGCCTGATGGCCCTGCCCAACCTGGCGGCGCTGTTCCTGCTGCGGCGGGAGGTGGCCGTGGAAAAATGACCTTGGGAAAGTTTTCATAATAATTTTCTGAAAAGAACTGGTAATTTTTCCGGTTTAATGGTAGAATAGCCATAGCAGCCCCTCGAAAGCACTTTTGGCGCGGAAGGGGGGTATGGCGGATTTCATACAGCCGGGGCGAAAAACAGCCGCCGGCTGGGAAAGGCATGGTATCTATTATGAAACTTATCCTTGCGATTGTCAGCAACGACGACAGCGGCGCGGTATCCTCCGCCCTTACCCGCGAAGGGTTTTCCGTGACCAAGCTGGCCACCACCGGCGGCTTTTTGATGGCCGGCAACACCACCTTCATCTCCGGCGTGGACGATGAGAAGGTGGATACGGTGATTGGCATCATCGCCAAGTACTCCAGCCGCCGCACCCAGATCGTCCCCAGCACCTCCACCATGGAAGTGGGCATGTACTCCTCCTTCCCCGTGGAAGTGACCGTGGGCGGCTCCACCATCTTTGTGCTGAACGTGGACCGCTTCGAGAAGGTCTGATGGAGTTTCCCGGATTTTTGGGCAACGCCCCGGTGAAGGAGGCCTTATCCCGGGCCTTTTCCGCGGGGCGTTTTCCCCATGCCCTGCTGCTGCAAGGAGAGCCCGGCACCGGCAAAGGCGCCTTTGCCCAGCTGGTGGCCCAGGCCCTTGTCTGCCGCCGCAAGGACCGCGCCCCCTGCGGGGAGTGCCCCTCCTGCGTGCGGGCCAAGGCAGGCTCACATCCCGATATCCGCGTGGTGGAAGGGAGCGGGGCGACCCGCTCCCTTACTGTTGAGCAAGTGAAGGAGCTCACCGCCGACGCCTACCGCGCCCCTGAGGAGGCGGACGTCAGCGTGTACATCCTGCAAATGGGCACAAAGCCCCTGGAGCCCGCCCAGAACAAGCTGCTCAAGCTTATAGAGGAGCCCCCGGCCCACGGGGTGTTCCTGCTGCTGTGCCGTTCCGCCGAGCAGCTGCTGCCCACCATCCGCAGCCGGGTGCAGAGCTTTTTGCTCCAGCCCCCCGAGGAGGAGGAGGCCGCCGCTTTCGTGGCCGCCCGGGAGGACGTTCCCCTGGAGCGCGCCCGGGAGCTGGCCCGGCTCTGCGGGGGCAACATCGGCCGGATGCTCCAGGAGCTGGCCGGCGGGGAGGAGGCCCAGGCCTTTTCCATCGCCGTGGCCTTGGCCCAGGGCCTGCTGGAGACAGGGGAGCACCCCATGCTGCTGGCGGCGGCCCCCCTGCAAAAGGACAGGGAATTGTTCCGGGAGGTGCTGGCCCGGCTTTCGGCCATCTTCCGGGACGGCCTGGTGCTGCGGGCCGGGGGAAGCTCCTTGCTGGGGGGCGCGCCCCAGCTGGCGGACAAGCTGGGGGATTTGCCCATGAAGCGGCTTATCCAGTTGCCCGCCGTGGTGGAGGAGGCCCGCCAGGGCCTGGAGCGCAACGCCAACATGGCGCTGCTGGTGACGGATTTTTGCGCCCGCCTGCGGGAGGCCGCGGGCCGCTGAAGGGCGCTCATTTATAGAAGGAACACGAGAAACGCGCCCCAGAGCGCGGTGGAAAGGAGGCGCGCGTATGGCCGAAGTCATCGGCGTGCGTTTTAAAAATACAGGGAAAGTCTATTATTTCGACCCCCAGGGTATCCAGGTGGAGAAGGGCTCCATGGCCATTGTGGAGACAGCCCGGGGCCTGGAGTGCGGCGAGGTGGCCCTAGCCAACCGGGAGGTGGCCGACGAGAGCATCGTCCAGCCCCTGCGGCGGCTCATCCGCCTGGCCACCCCGGAAGATTTGAAAAAGGTGGCCGAAAACCACATCAAGGAGAAAAAGGCCTTTCGGGCCTGCGAGAAGAAGATTGCCGAGCGGGGCCTGGAGATGAAGCTGGTGGACGTGGAGTACACCTTTGACAACTCCAAAATCCTCTTTTACTTCACCGCCGACGGCCGGGTGGATTTCCGGGAGCTGGTGAAGGACCTGGCGGGGATGTTCCGCACCCGCATTGAACTGCGGCAGATTGGCGTGCGGGACGAGGCCAAAATGCTGGGGGGCATGGGCATATGCGGCCGGCCCTTCTGCTGCGGCAGCTTTTTGGGGGGCTTTACCCCCGTGTCCATCAAGATGGCCAAGGAGCAGGGCCTCTCTTTAAACCCGGTGAAGATTTCCGGGGCCTGCGGGCGGCTGATGTGCTGCCTGAAGTACGAGCAGGAGGCCTACCAGGATTTGCTGCGCACCACCCCCAAGGTGGGGGCCCTGGTCTCCACCCCGGAGGGCAAGGGCACTGTCACCGAGCAGAACCTGTTAACCCGCAAGCTCACCATCCGCCTGGACAAGGACCCCGACGGCGCCCCCAAGGTGTTTAAAGTCTCCGAGGTAAAGGTGCTGCGGGACGGGAAAATCAAGGTGGGCAAAAAAGAGCTGGAAGAGCTGAAACAGCTGGAGGGGAGCTGAACCCTCCATTTTCCAGGGGAATTGCTGGGATGAGGGAAAAACACTTGCATTTTTACCGAAATGTGTTACAATGAAGTTGAAAATTCAACTGGAGGTGTTCCTCATGCCCTATGTCATTAACGATGAATGCATTGCCTGCGGCGCTTGCGCCGGTGAATGCCCTGTTGGCGCTATCTCCGAGGGCGACGGCAAATATGTGATTGACCCCGATACCTGCATCGATTGCGGCGCTTGCGCCGGCACTTGCCCGGTTGGCGCTCCCCAGGAGGGCTGATCCCGGTTTCGGGCCTGAATGAAACAATTTCAGAAGAGCAGAGCCCGGCGGGGGCTTTTCCCCTGCGGGCTCTACTTTTTTGCCTGGGAGGGCGCGAGATGGAAGAACGGCTGCAAAACACAACATGGGAGCCCCTCTGCGGCGGGGCCCGGGTGCTGGTAAGCCCCCAGCACACCTTTGGCACGGACGCCGTGCTGCTGGCCCACTTTGCCGCGCCCCGGCCCAGGGAGCGCTGGGCGGACTTGGGCACCGGCTGCGGGGTGATTCCCCTGCTGTGGCGGGTGCGCACCCAGGCGGGGGCCATCACCGGGGTGGAGATGCAGGAGAAGGCCGCCTGGCAGGCCCGGCGCTCGGTGGAGGAAAACGGCTTTTCCGCCACGGTGGACATTGTGCAGGGGGACGCCCGGCAGCTTGGGGCGCTGTTCCCGGCGGGGAGTTTGGACGGCATCGCCTGCAACCCACCCTACACCGCGCCGGGAGCGGGCATCCCCAGCGAGGATGGCGCCCGCCGCGCCGCCCGCCAGGGGGACAGCCTCTCTTTGGAGGATGTGGCCTGGGGGGCCAGACACGCCCTGCGCTTTGGGGGCAGGCTCTGCCTGTGCTTGCGGCCCCAGCGGCTGGCCGAGGCCGTGGAGGTGTTCCACAGCCACCAGCTGGAGCCCAAGCGGCTGCGGCTGGTGCAGCAGCGGGCGGGGAAGGCGCCCTTTTTGTTTTTGCTGGAGTGCCGCCGGGGCGGCAAGCCCGGCATGGAGGTGGGCCCGGTGCTCCTGCTGGAGCGGGAGGACGGCAGCCCCACCCAGGAAATCGAGGCCATTTACGGCGATTACCGGGACAACCCGGAGCACAGAAAACAGTAAGGGGGAAGGGCAATGGAACAGGCTTTGGAGCGGGGCGCCCTGTACGTGGTGGGCACCCCCATTGGCAACCTGGGGGATTTCTCCCCCCGGGCCCGGGAGACGCTGGAGGGGGCGGACTTTATCGCCGCGGAGGACACCCGGGTCACCCTGCGGCTGCTGAACCACTTTGGCATAAAGAAGCCGCTTATCTCCTATTTTGAGCACAACAAGCTGGAGCACGGCCCGCTGATTGTGGCCCGGCTGCAAGAGGGCCAGACCTGCGCGTTGGTGTCCGACGCGGGGATGCCCGCCATCTCCGACCCGGGGGAGACCTTGGTGGCCGCCTGCGCCGCCGCGGGGCTGCCGGTGTACGTGGTGCCCGGGCCCACGGCGGCCCTCTCCGCCTTGGCCATCAGCGGGCTGCCCACCGGGCGCTTTACCTTTGAGGGCTTCCTCAGCGTGAACAAGCGCAGCCGCAAGGAGCATCTGGAGGCTGTGGCCCAGGAGCAGCGTACCATGATTTTCTACGAGGCTCCCCACAAGCTGCGCAAGACCCTCTCGGACTTTGCCAAGGTCTTTGGGCCGGACCGGCCCATCGCCCTGTGCCGGGAGCTGACCAAAGTCCACGAGGAGGTGTGGCGCACCACCCTGGGGGAGGCCGCCGCCCACTACCGGGAGACGGAGCCCCGGGGGGAGTTTGTGCTGGTCGTCGCCGGGGCGGAGGAAGCCCCGGCCCCGGAGGCAGCCTACACCTTGGAGGAGGCCGCCCAGCTGGCCGCCAGCCTGGCCGCGGGAGGGCTCTCCGCCAGCGAGGCCGCCAAGGAGGCCGCCCAGACCACGGGCTTTAAAAAGGGCGAACTCTACCGCCTGCTGCTGGAACAGGGGTGAGGCCATGCTGAAGCGGCTGACAGAGCGGGCCTGGTACCTGCCCTGGGAGGAGGAGACAGACCGGCCCAATCTGTGCTATCTGTTGGGGGAGCGCCACAGCCTGGCGGTGGACGCCGGGAACTCCCCGGCCCACGTGGGGAAGCTGTACCGGGCCCTGGAGGAGCAGGGCCTGCCCCTGCCGGACTTCACCGTGCTGACCCACTGGCACTGGGACCACACCTTTGGCCTGGGGGCCGTCCACGGGGTGGGCATCGCCTCGGCCAAGACCAACCAAAAGCTGCGCCAGGTGGCGGCCTGGCAGTGGACGCCCCAGGCCATGGAGGAGCGGGAGCGCCGGGGGGAGGACATCCCCTTCTGCAATGAGCACATCCGCAGGGAGTACCCACGGCTGGGGGAGATAGCCGTCTCCCCGGCGGCGGTGGAGCTGGAGGGCTCCCTCACCTTGGACTTGGGCGGGGTGCGCTGCCAGCTGCTCTGCCAGGAGAACCCCCACGCCCCAGACGGGCTGCTGGTCTACGTGCTCCAGGAGGGGCTGGTGGTGCTGGGGGACGCCGACTGCGGCGACTTCTACCGCTTGGGCGGCGGCTATGCCCCCGGCCCCACCCAGGCCTTGGCGCGGCGGCTCTCCGCTTGGGACTTCCAGTGGGCGCTGCCGGGCCACAGCGGGCCGGAATCCAAAGAGGGGGAGCTGGCGTACCTGGCAGCCCAGGCGGGTTCTGGGCGGCCTGTACAAAAGGAGGGCGCTGCGGCGGAAACTCTCGGGGGTGTTTGTTAAATTTTCTACAAGAGAGAAAACGCCGTGGACGGGCCCGGGGAGATGTGTTATACTAAGACCAGGTATTTTTTGATTTCCGTCAGGGGAGCGGTTCCCCTGGGAACGATAAAAACTGGCCGGGCGCAGTGCCCCGGGATAGGAAAGGATGGAGTACTATGCTGAGAAAGACGAAAATCATCTGTACGCTGGGACCCGCCACCGAGGACGAGGCTGTCCTGCGCCGCCTGATGCTGGGCGGCATGAACGCCGCGCGGTTCAATTTCTCCCACTGCACCCATGAGGACGCCGCCAAAAAGCTGGAGGCCGTCACCCGCCTGCGCAGGGAGCTGGGCCTGCCCATCGCCACCATTCTGGATACCAAGGGCCCGGAAATCCGGGTGAAGACCTTTCAAAACGGCCCCATCGAGCTGGAGGCCGGCGCCACCTTCACCTTGACCACCCGGGAGGTGGAGGGCGACGACAAGATTGTTTCCATCACCTACAAGGACCTGCCCAAGGATTTGAAGGCCGGGGCACGGGTGCTCATCGACGACGGCCTGGTGGAGATGCGCGCCGACCACGTCTCTGAAACGGACATTGTGTGCACCGTCTTAAACGGCGGCCGCGTCTCCAACCACAAGGGCATCAACGTGCCGGGCACCAAGCTCTCCATGCCCTTTATCAGCGAGCAGGACCGCTCGGACATCATCTTCGGCATTGAGAACGGCTTTGACTACATCGCCGCCTCCTTCACCCGCTCCGCCGAGGACATCTTGGAAATCCGCCACATCCTGAAGGAGTACGAGTGCCACTCCATGAACATCATCGCCAAGATTGAGAACATGGAGGGCGTGGAGAACATCGACGAAATCCTGCGGGTGGTGGACGGCATCATGGTGGCCCGGGGCGACATGGGCGTGGAAATCCCCCTGGAGGACGTGCCTGTGCTGCAAAAGCAGCTGATTCAGAAATCCTACCTGGCGGGCAAGCAGGTGGTCACCGCCACCCAGATGCTGGACTCCATGATGAAGAACCCCCGGCCCACCCGCGCCGAGGCCACCGACGTGGCCAACGCCATCTACGACGGCACCAGCTGCATCATGCTCTCCGGCGAGACCGCCGCGGGCAAATACCCCGTGGAGGCCTTGGAAACCATGGTGCGCATTGCCGAAAAGGCCGAGGAGAGCATCAACTACATCAAGCGCTTTAATTCCCGGGACAACAGCGACGTGGCCTTTGACGTGACCAACGCCATCTCCCACGCCACCTGCACCACCGCCCACGACCTGGGGGCCAAGGCCATCATCACCGTGACCAAGTCCGGCGTGACGGCCCGGCAGCTCTCCAAGTTCCGGCCCCTGTACCCCATTGTGGGCTGCACCACCCAGGAGCACGTGTGGCGCCAGCTGAACCTCTCCTGGGGCGTGGTGCCCGCCTTGGTGGACGAGGTGGGCGACACCGACACCCTCTTTGAGCGGGCCGTGGACGCCGCCGAGAAGACCGGCCTGGTGGAAAGCGGCGACTTGGTGGTCATCACCGCCGGCGTGCCCCTGGGCATCTCCGGCACCACCAACATGATGAAGGTCCACGTGGTGGGCCATGTGCTGCTCACCGGCGACGGCGTCACCGGGCAGACGGTTTCCGCCCGGCTGTGCGTGTGCAAGCGGCTGTCGGACATCCCCAAGCGCTTCCGGGACGGGGACATTTTGGTGGTGCCCGAGACGGACAACACCATTGTGGACTACCTGCGGCGCTGTTCCGGCATCATCACCGAGGAGGGCGGCACCAACTCCCACGCCGCCATCGCGGGCCTGGCCATGGATAAGCCCGTCATCACCGGCGCCGAGCACGCCACCGATTTGCTGAAAAGCGGCGCTGTGGTGTGCCTGGACGCCAAAAACGGCCGGGTCAGCGCCTGCTGAGAGGGCTTCCTATCCTAGGGAAAGGGCTGCCGCCAAGGCAGCCCTTCCTTTTTCTGACGCCTTGTGGTATGATGGGGGAAACACAGGAAACGGAGGTGCTTTTATGCGGATGGTTGGCAGCGTGGTGTTTTTGCCGGTAAAGGATCTGGCCCGTACCCGCGCCTTCTACACCCAGGTCATTGGGCTGCGCCTGGCGATGGTCCAACCGGCAGGGGCAGAGATCTATGACACGGGGTATGGCTATTGGGGGTTTTGCGCCTATGGGGATGGCCGGCCGGCCCTGGGCGGGGGCAATGGGGTTTGCCTTTCCCTAAACTGCAAGGACAGGGAAGAGGTAGAGGCCCGGTGGCGGAAGGCGGTTGCGCTGGGCGCCCAGGCGGTCTCCCCGCCGGCGGAGCACGCCCGCTTCCCCGTGTACTCCTGCTTTGTAGAGGACCCGGACGGCTACAGGGTGGAGTTCCAGGTGGTCGGGCGCTGAAGGCCGCTGCCCTGCGCCGGGGAAGGAGGTATCCCAATGGAACGGGCTGTTACCGTGCGGCCTGCCCTCCCGGAGGATGGGCAGGTCCTGTTTGCGATGAACCGTGCTTTTAACGGGGAGGGGGTGGCCTCCCCCCAGGAGGCTGCTTTGGCTCTGGCCCACCCCGGGTCCGAGCGGGTGCTGCTGGCCTTTGTGGCCGGGGAGCCGGCGGGCTTCCTCTGCGGGCTGCTGAAGCGCTCCGCCTGCTACTCTCGGCCCTCCGCCGAGGTGACGGAGCTGTACGTCTGCCCCGGCTGCCGCCGCCAGGGCGTGGCCCGGCAGCTGCTGGAGGCTTTCCTGGACGCCTGCCGCCAAGAGGGCGTGGAGGCCGTCACGGTGCTCACCGGGGAGGACAACGCCCCCGCCCAGGCCCTGTACCAAAAAATGGGCTTTTCCCCCAGCGGGGAGGCCCACTTCGAGCAGGGGCTGTGAATACGGCAGCAAAAAATCCCCCGGGTTTTCCGGGGGATTTCCAGTTTATCAGGCTTTCGCTTTACAGTCAGCCAGGCGCTTTTCATAGGCGGCCTGCACCTGTTCCTCCAGGGCCAGGGGGGCGGAGCGGGCGCCCAGGCGGTCCAGCAGGAACCGGGTGAAGTGCGGGTTGTTGATGAGCAGCGGCCCCAGCAGGTAGGTGCCGAAGAAGTTCCGGTAGCGGACGCCCTCAAAGGGGCACTTCTTGTTCAGGCCCACGCCCTTCTCCACGGGGAACAGGGCAATCTGCTGGGAAAGGGGCGTGGCAAAGGTGAACTGGGACTTAAAGCCCATCACGGCCTTGCCCTCAAAGCTGCCCAGGAACACGCTGTTGTGGCGGTGCATCATGTCCCGCTGGGCGTACAGGGGGAAGAGGGACAGGCACTCCAGGCGGCTGCCGTCCTCCTTGACGATGTACTGGCCAAAGAGCTCCAGGGCGTTGCCGGTGCACAGGAACAGGGTGTCCTGGTCAATCAGCTCCCAAATCCGGGCGCGCAGGGGGCGCAGCTTTTCCAGTACGGCCTCTTGCAGGCGCTCTGTCATGGGCCCCAGGTAGACCATGTCCACCTTTTCCCGGGCCAGCAGGGGCTCCTCTTGGAGGGACGTCTCCACAAACTCCGCCTGGGGCAGGCAGCGGCGCAGGTAGTCCATGTTGGCCAAATCCCCGTAGAGGTTGCAGAACTCGGGGAACAAAATCTCAATTTTCATGGCCCGCTGCCTCCTTTCCCGGCTGGGGTTCCTTGGGCGGGAGAAGGGCCATGCGCTGAAGCAGCTTGCCCTTGACCTCTTTGGCCAAGTCCACCGAGTACAGGTCGTAGAGCACGAACACGGTGTCGGGGGCCTCCACCTCCAAGGCCGCCGCGGCCTGGTGGGGGTCCTCCCAGTGGATGAGCTTCTCCTGGGGCAGGCCGGCCATCAGCAGGCGCACGGCCACGTCCCAATGGCGGGGCCCGGCCACCGCCACCTGGAGGATGTCCGGCTGGTTGAGGAACTCAAAGTCCGTGTCGTAAAGCCAGGCGGTGTTCTCCACGGAGTGGGCGGCGTCGTGGGCGTCGTCCAGCAGCAGGAGCACCGTCTTTTTCCCCGGGGCCTGCTGCACGTTGGCGCAGGCCTGGGAGCAGGCGATGGGGTTCTGCCCCTTGGCCAGGTGGAGCACCAGGCCGCGGCCCTTCAGCTCCACCTTGGAAAAACGGCTCTCCACAATGGTCAGCTGGTCCATGCACTGGGCGATGCGGTCCTTGGCCAGGCCGAACTCCGCCAGCAGCGCCACAGCGGACAGCGCGTTGTACACGTTGATGGGGCTGGTGTTGGGCAGGGCGAACTGCCGGGGGCCGTCGGGGCCCTCCACAGTCATGCGGCGTGCGTTCTCGTCAATGGCGCTGACGTGGTACCTGGCCTCCGGCGAAGTGAACCCGCACTGGGGGCAGTGGGCCCGGCCAATGTGATGGTACCGCCGCAAGTCCCACTCCAAGGTGGCGCCGCAGTGGGGACAGGCGCGCACGTCCTGCACCAAGGTGGGGGCTTCCTCCACGTCGTTGGGCAGGGGGTCAATGCTGAAAAACACCCGCCGGTTGGAGGGCTTCAGGCTGGAGCACAGCAGGTCGTCGGCGTTGAGCACCAGCTTGGTGCTGTCGGGGATATAGGTGTTTAAGATGTCCAGGATGAACTCCACATGGGCGTTGCGCTTGTAAGAGTCCCGGAAGATGTTGGTGCACAGCAGCAGGTCGGGCTTGATAAAGGGCAAAATCCGTGGGGCGCTGCGCTCGTCCAGCTCAAAGACGGCCAAGTCCTTTTTGGGCTTGCCAAAGAGGGTGGAGTTGGCGATGAGGCTGGAGGCCACCCCCGTGGCCACATTGGAGCCGGACCGGTTGCAGGTAAATTCATACCCGCACTGGGTGAGCACGTCCTCCACCATGTTGGAGACAGTGGTCTTCCCGTTGGTGCCGGTGATGCCAATGATATACTTGGGGCGGGGCATCCTGCCCAAAAAGTCCGGACACAAGATGATGGCCCAGCTGCCGGGCATAGAGGTGCCCTTGCGGCCGATGAGCTTCATCACCTTGGCGGTCGCCTTGGCGAATAGCAGTGCAAAGTAAAAGCGCGGGCTCCGTTTCATAACTCTCGTCTTCTTTCCCTTTCCCAAATTCTCCCGGCAAATGGCTTGGACCCACATACCGTTAAGAGAATTATGAAAATTATGTATCCATTGCATACTCTAACATAACCTCCCTTTTTTTTCAACCCTTTCCCTTGACCATTGTCCTACTTTGATATATGATGGAAGTATAGAAACAAAAAAACCATTGGAGGGATACCTATGAAGACCTTGCCGGTTGCCGTGCAGGTTTATTCTGTCCGGGAGGACGCTGAAAAAGACTTCGCCGGCACCATGAAAAAAATTAAAGAAATCGGCTACGACGGTGTGGAGCTGGCCGGCCTTTATGGTCTGGAGCCCGCCGCCATCAAGGCCGCCATTGAGGACGCCGGCCTGGTGGCCCTTTCCGCCCACGTGCCTTTCCAGGAGCTGGTGGCGGACATGGAGGGCACCATCCAGAAGTATGTGGAGATTGGCATGAAGTACATCGCCATCCCCTACCTGATGGAGGAGGACCGCCCCGGCACCCCCAAGTTCGAGGGCAACGTCAAGCTGTTTGAGGAGATTGCCAAGGCCTGCAAGGCCAAGGGCATCCAGCTGCTGTACCACAACCACGACTTTGAGTTCCAGAAGATGGCCGACGGCCGCTATGCCCTGGACTACATCTACGACACCATCCCCGCCGACCTGCTCCAGACCGAGGTGGACACCTGCTGGGTGAAGGTGGCTGGCGAGGACCCCGCCGCCTACGTGAAGAAGTACACAGGCCGCTCCCCCCTGGTGCACCTGAAGGACTTCCACAAGGAGGGCCGCCCCGCCAACATGTACCAGCTCATCGGCACCGAGGTGGAGGAGCAGGAGAGCCACGGCACCTTCGAGTTCCGCCCCGTGGGCCACGGCGACCAGGACTTCGGCCCCATTCTGGAGGCCTCTGTGGAAGCCGGCGCCCAGTGGGTTGTGGTGGAGCAGGACCAGTCCAACGGCCGCACCCCCATGGAAGCCATCACCCTCAGCCGCCAGTACCTGAAAGAGCAGGGCTGGTGAGCAGTTCCTTTGGCAACTGCTCAGAGGAGCCCTCGAATCCGGAAAGGATTCGTTTTCGCTTCGCGAAAATCCGGGCTTCTCTCCTCTGTCACTCCGGCTTCTCCCCGTATAGATGTTCTGAAAAGGCGTCCCCCCTGTGGGAGCGCCTTTTTCTATCCTCGAAAAAGGGCTGTGGCGGGAAATACCCGCCACAAATACACCCTGGGGGCAACCCCCTTTCGTGCTCCTTTTTCATACTCATTAGACAAGGCGGCGGGGAAGTTGGTTACATAACTTTTTGAAAAACGCGCAAAAAAGACGCCCAGGCACAGGCTTGGGCGTCTTTCTAGGGATAAAGCACGCGTTACGCGGCTTTTTTCTTGTCCTTGTTCCACAGCTCTTTCTGCCGCAGCAGGAGAATCAAAGCCAGGATGCCGGCCAGCACGGCGGTGCCGGCAAAGTTCAGCCAGATGCCGGTAAGCCCCAGGGGCCACAGCACCCCGATGAGCACCACGGGGAACACCAGGGCCGTGCACACGGAAATGGCCGAGGCCGCCACGGGCTTCTCAATGGCGGAGAGGAAGCTCTGGGTGGCAAAGCTGAACCACCGGGTGATGTAGGTCAGGCTGAAAAGCACCAGGGCATGTACCGCCATCTCCAGATAGGCGGGGTCGGAATCGCCGGTGATGAACAGGCCGGCAATCTGCCGGGGGAACAGGGCCAGCACTCCCGTGGTAGCCAGGGCCAAGATGATGGCGGCGGTGTAGCACCGCTTCTCAATGGCCTTGACCCGCTTGATGTTCCGGGCGCCCCAGTTAAAGCCCACCGCGGGCTGGAGGGAATCGCACATGCCGTACAGCAGGGGGTGGACAAAGCCGTCCATGGTCATCAAAATGCCGTAGACGGACACGGCGTTCTGCCCGCCAAGGGCCAGCAGCACCACGTTCATAATGATGGAGGTGACGCGCCCGGCAATGTTGTTCAAAAAGCTGGGCAGCCCGCAGGAGACAATCTCCCGCAGGGCCTTGGCGTGGAACCGCGGCCGCACAAACCGCAGCTGCATCTTTCCGAAAAAGAAGGGGACAAAGGCAGCTATGGCAGTGAGGGCCATGCCCAGGCTGCTGCCCAGGGCCGCGCCCCGGATGCCGATTTTCAGCACGCCCATAAACAGCAGCTCGAAGCCCATGCAGGCCACAGACATGAAGATGTTCAAAAACATGCTGCGGCGGATCTTCCCGCAGATGCGCAGGTAATTGTCCACGGCGAAGACAATGGTGGTCACCGGTGAGCAGAGAGCGTAGGTGACCAGATATTGGGTGGCCTGGTCCAGCAGCTCTCCCTGGGCGCCCATCCAGGAGAGGAAGGTCCGCCCGCCCAGGGCCAGCACCGCCCCGGACAGAATCCCCGCCAGCACCACCATAATGCTGGCGCAGGTAAAGTAGTTGTTGGCCTCCTGCTCATCCTTGCTGCCCAGCTTGATGGAAATGGGCACGGCGCTGCCCAGGCCAATCAAATCCGCCAGGGCAAAGTTGATGATGACCAAGGGCATAGCCAGGTTGAACCCGGCAAAAGCGGTGTCCCCCAAAATGCGGCTGATGAAGATGCCGTCCGCCACCTGGTATAGGGCCGAGGCCAGCATCCCAATGGAGCCGGGAATGGCGGCCTTAAAAAACAACCGCGTGGGCGGCGTTTGGGAAAATAGGGTCTTGTAGTCCATAGAATACCTCTCGATTCCTTCAAACGAAATGGATTCCCATTATAAACTATAGGGTAACACAATAGTCAAGTGGATGTGAGAACTTTTGTAAAAGACCTTGCCTGTTCTTTACACAGGGACGCAAAAAGGGCCGCCGCAATGCCGCGGCAGCCCTTCCTTTTTTATAGAAAGCGGTATGTTTTTTTGTTTAGTCCTGGGGGAAGTCCCGGTGGGGCTGCACCGCCATGTAGGCGGGGCGGATAATCTTGCCCCCGCCGATGAGCTCCTCCATGCGGTGGGCGCTCCAGCCGGCAATGCGGGCAATGGCGAAAATGGGGGTGTACAGCTCCATGGGCAGATCCAGCATGCTGTAGATAAAGCCGCTGTAGAAGTCCACGTTGGCGGAAACGCCCTTGTAGATTTTCCGCTCCTGGGCGATGAGCTGGGTGGCCAGGCGCTCCACATTGGCGTACAGCTGGTACTCGTCGGTGCGGCCCTTTTCTTTGGAAAGCCCCTCCACAAACCGGGCCATAATCTTGGCGCGGGGGTCGGAGAGGGAGTACACCGCGTGGCCCATGCCGTAGATGAGGCCGGCCTTGTCAAAGGCCTCTTTGTGCAGCAGCTTGCGCAGGTAGGCGGTGAGCTCCTCGTCGTCGTTCCAGTCCTTCACGTGCTCCTTGATGTCCTCGAACATCTTCACCACCTTGATGTTGGCGCCGCCGTGCTTGGGGCCCTTTAAGGAGCCCAGGGCCGCGGCGATGGCGGAGTAGGTGTCCGTGCCGGAGGAGGTGACCACGTGGGTGGTAAAGGTGGAGTTGTTGCCGCCGCCGTGGTCCGCGTGGAGGATGAGGGCAATGTCCAGCACCCGGGCCTCCAGCTCGGTGTAGGAGCAGTCCGGCCGCAGAATGCGCAGGATGTTCTCCGCCGTGGAGAGCTTGGGGTCCGGCTGGTGGATGAACAGGCTCTGGCCGTCGTGGTAGTGGCGGTAGGCCTGGTAGCCGTACACAGACAGCAGGGGGAACAGGGCAATCAGCTGCATGGACTGCCGCAGCACGTTGGGGATGGAAATATCTTCCGCGTCCTCGTCATAGGAATAGAGGGTGAGCACGCTGCGGGCCAGGGTGTTCATCATGTCGCTGCTGGGGGCCTTCATGATGATGTCCCGCACAAAGCTGGTGGGCAGGGTGCGGTAAAAGGACAAAAGCTCGCAGAAGGTCTTAAAGTGTTCCTCGTCGGGCAGCTCGCCAAAGAGCAGCAGGTAGGCGGTGCGCTCGTAGCCGAAGTGGTCCCCGGCCAGCTGGCGGCGCACCAGCTCCTCCACGCTGTAGCCGCGGTAGTAGAGCTCGCCCTCGCAGGGGACGCTCTTGCCGTCCACGGTTTTGCTGGAGATGATTTCGGAAATGTTGGTAAGGCCGGTGAGCACGCCCTTGCCGTTTAAGTCACGCAGGCCCCGCTTTACATCGTACTTCAGGTAGAGCTCCGGGTCGATGCGGCTGTTTTCCACGCACATGTCCGCGAACATGCGCACCTCTGGTTTAATCTCGGAATAAATAGACATACGCGAACTCCTTTCTCCTGTGCCGGGATTCCCATACCCCTGGCGTTTCTTTTTCAATGCTTCTTCGATACGAAAATCCTCCAGCTTCCGAATGAAGTGATAGTATTTCACTTTATTATACGAAAATCTAGAGCGCAACGCAAGAGAAAACCATAAAATAGTTTTTTCAGTGATAGAGGGAAGGTGCCTATGAAACAGGGTTTCGTCCGGTGGGTAAAAAACGTGGCGGTGCTGGGCTCGGCGGCGCTGTGCCTGTGGTGCGCGGCGGGGGAGTTCCAGTCCTGGGCCCGGCGGGAGGGGGACGACGCTTTGCTGTTTGCCGCGGGGATGAAAGCCCAGGCGGCCTCCAGTCAAGAGGCCAGCCCCGCTCCCACGGCCACCCCGGCCCCGGACTACTTTTTGCCCGACGACGGCGTGGTCTCCCTGGCGGCGGCCCAAGAGCCCCAGGCCTCTGTCACCCCGGACCCCAGCCGCAGCTACGCCCCGGTGGAGGAAATCCAGCTTTCCGGCGGCGCGCAGGTGGGCAATTTCTATGTGAAGGACAGCACCGGCTCCGGCACGGATTTAAACGCCGCCCTCCAGGAGGAGCCCTCGGTCCACCTGAAACAGGATGGCAGCGTGGAAATCCTCATCTACCACACCCACACCAGCGAGGCCTACTCCCAAAGCTACACGGGCTTTTACTACACGGATATGGAGACCCGCACCACCAACCAGGAGCAAAGCGTGGTGGCCGCCGGGGAGGCCCTGAAACAGGCCCTGGAGGCCGCGGGCTTTGGGGTTATCCACGACACCACCGTCAACGACACCCTGTACAACGGCTCTTACGACCGCTCCTGGGAGGTGCTCCAGAAGAACCTGGCGGAGTACCCCACCATCCAGGTGACCATCGACGTCCACCGGGACTCCATGACCACGGACAGCGGCGTCAAATACAAGCCCACGGCCACCATTGGCGGCAGGAAGGCCGCCCAGGTGATGCTCATCGCCGGGTGCGACGCCGACGGCGGCTGGGGGGATTTCCCCCGCTGGGAGGAGAACCTGCGCCTGGCCCTGCGGGTGCAGGAGAGCCTGGAGACTTTGTACCCCGGCCTGGCCCGGCCGCTGAACTTCTCCAACAGCAAGTACAACATGAACGCCACCCCAGGCTCTTTGCTGGTAGAGGTGGGCACCGAGGTGAACACCGTCAGCGAGGCCGTCTATGCCGGGCAGCTGGTGGGGCAGGCCCTGGTCCCTGTGCTGGAGGCCACTGTGGGCGGCGGGTGACACTCTATACTATAAAAAAAGGCAGTTTGCTGAAAAAGCTCCAGCTGGGGGCGACCGGCCGCGGAGGCGGGGCCTGGTGCCCTGTCTGCTGTTTTTATCCAAGCCGCTGGGAGGCTTTTTGAAGCCAAGTGCGTCCTGGGGACGTACAGCGGAAACCTGCCTTTTGTTTTCTCTATTCGGCAACCCGAAATATATGCCGGCTTTTGGGGCACACTAGGCCCAAAGGGGGCATTGTATGAAGCACACAAAGCGCCGGGCCTTCTTCCTGGCCCTGGGCATTTCCCTGTTCCTTTTCATCAAGGCGGTGGGGTTTGTGGTGGTGGACTACCAGGGCCGCCGCCTCAGCTTTGGGGAGAGCCAGCCGCCCCTGTGGCTGCGGCGCCTCCCCGGGGGGCGCTACACCCTGGAGGTGGACTTGCTGGGGGTAGAGGCCTCCCTGGACGCCACGGGCCTGGGCCGGGCACGGGATTTCCTGCTGGATTTCCTCTGCCTGCCCCACAGCTGACCATGGCCGGCAAAAGGCGCCCCTGGCGGGCGCTGTGGGCTGTGGGCGGGGTGCTGCCCCTGTGGCTGGGGGAGCGGACCTTCGCCCTGCCTGTGCCCTCCTGGATGGTGGGTGTGGCGGGGTGGTCCTTGGTGGCGCTGGGCTTTTTGACCGTGGCCCTGGCAGCGCTGTGGAGCTCCCGCCCCAGGGAGAGGCGGCCCTCTTTTTGGCCCTACCGGCCCCAGGGCCTGTTCCGGGTGCCGGTGAAAAGCAGGCGCCGGCGGTAAAAATTTTTCCGGGGATTCCGCCTAAAAATCCCCAAGATATGGGGCTTTCCCGGTGAAGTTGTAACTATTTTGAAATAAATTTACAGAATAATTCTTTTGGGGAAATATAAATCCCTCCTCTTGGTTTACAATTCTACACGATGCAAAGTTTATGTAAATTGTTAAGCTTCAGTCTTTCATACAACCCATGAGGAGGAAAAGCTTATGAACCGCAAATTTGGCAAGCGCCTGTTTTCTGGCCTGCTGGCCCTGTGCGTGGCAGCCATGATCCCCCTGAGCGTTTCCGCCCAGACCGTGGCGGAGATCCAGGCCGAGCAGGACAGGCTTCAAGCGGAGAAGGACCAGCTGGAGGCCCAGCTGGAGCAGCTTCGCAACGACGAGGCGGAAAAACAGGCCGAGCAGGAAAACCTGCAGGAGCAGATTGACGTGGTGCAGCAGCAGATCGACACCACCCGCCAGAACATCAACGATTTGAATGCCAGCATCAACGAGCTGACCATGAAGCTGGATGCTTCCCAGGCGGAGATTCAGGACACCATCGACGAGTTTAAAGAGCGGCTGGTGGCCCTGTACACCGCAGGCAACGTGAGCACTTTGGAAATCTTGCTGGACTCTGAGAGCCTTTCGGACTTTACCACCCGCATGCAGCTGGTGGACTCTATGACAGCCCACGACCAGGAGCTGGTGGACAAGCTGGAGGCCTATGTGGACTCTACCAGCGCCGAGCGCGAGCAGGTGGAGGCCCAGAAGCGGGAGGTAGCCGAGCTCCAGAAGACCCTGGAGAGCAAGCAGGACGAGTTGGACCAGCTTTATGAGCAGACTACGGCGGACCTGGTGGAAATCCAGGGGGCGGAAGGCGCCACGGAGAACCAGCTGGCCGCCAACGAGGAAGAGCTGGCCGCCAACGAGCAGGAGATGCAGGAGGCCATTGCCGCCCAGAAGGCCGCCGAAGAAGCGGCCAAGCAGCAGGCGTTGCAGCAGCAACAGCAGCAGGGTGGCGGCACCGTGTCCGACGGGGGGAGTGTTTCTTACCCCACCACGGGCGGCGGGGTAGAGGGCTTTAACCCCATTTGGCCCCTGCCCGGTGTGACGTACATTTCCGCCGGCTACAACGGCTATCCCGGCCACAAGGGCCTGGATATCGCCGGCCCCTACGGCACCCCTGTGGTGGCCGCTGAGGATGGCCAGGTGATTGTAGCCAACAACTACGACAGCTGGGGCGACAGCTGGGGCTATTACGTGCTGATTTACCACAACGGCACCTACACCACCCGCTATGCCCATTTGAGCTCCGTAGCCGTCAGCCAGGGCCAGTATGTAACGGCTGGCACCGTGGTGGGCTATGAGGGCGCTACCGGCAACGTGACAGGGCCCCACCTCCACTTTGAGGTGTACCAGAACGGCACCCGCGTGGACCCCATGCAGTTCCTGTAAAATTTAGAAAAAGCATCCCCCCGTTTTGTACAGCGGGGGGCTTTTTTTGTCCATTTCCGAAAAAAACTCCCTAACCTTTTCCACCGAGTCCCCGTCTAATGGTTGAAAAGGGAGTGAGAACTATGGAAAGGACCATGCAAACCACCAGACGTTACAAGAGGACCCGCCAGCCCAGGAGGATTGTGCTGCTGTGGCTTGTGTGCCTGTTCGCCGCGGTGTCCTTTGGGGTGCTGCTGGCCATCTCCCCGGTGGCCAAGGCGCTGCTGCGCTCGGAGGGCGGGCCTGCTCCCGCGGTGGCCCCTGTGGAGGGACGGGAGATACCGGGCGTCATCGACGCGCCCTTTATCGACCAGCGGGACAAGTACCCCACCGGCTGCGAGAGCGTCACCGCGGTGATGGCCTTGCAGTACGCCGGGGTGGACATCACCGTGGAGGAGTTCATCGACAACTACCTCCCCCAAGGCAACGCCCCCTACACCCGGGAGGACGGCACCCTGGTAGGCGCCGACCCCTGGAAGGTCTTTCTGGGCAGCCCCTATGAGGAGAGCGGCTGGGGCTGCTACGCGCCTGTTATCACAGAGGCCCTGGAGCAGCTGCTCCAGGATAGGGGACTAGAGGGCCTTTCCGTACAGGAGCTGGAAGGGGAGAGCCTGGACAAGCTGTGCCGGGAGTACATCGACGCCGGGACGCCGGTGCTGCTGTGGGCCACCATCGCCATGGAAGCGCCGGTGGAATCCACCCAGTTTTTCCTGGAGGACAGCGGCCAGCTGTTCACCTGGCTGTATCCCCTCCACTGCCTGCTGCTGACCGGGGAGGACAAGGACTGCTACTACTTCAACGACCCCCTGGTGGGTAAGAACGTGGCCTACCCCAAGGAGCAGGTGGAGGCTGCCTATGAGGGCATCGGCATGCAGGCCGTGGTGCTGGAGGGTTCGGTGCAGTGACGCGCCCCCGCAAAAGGAAAAGAAAGGCTGCCGTTTTCGCGGCGGCCTTTTTCTATGTACCGGGAAGTGGGAGTACTTGCAGAGAGACAGGGCTTTTTAAGCTCCATTCTGGAAGAAAACGGGGACGTGGGAAAGGCAGTCCCGTAACATGCGGAGGACATTGTGCTGGCTGGCGGGCGCGGGAGCTGTGCTGTGGGCCTGTTTGACAAAGGGCGGCATGCCCTGTATAATGGCGGGGGAAAATATCCCATGGTTCTGAAAATGCTTTTTACAAAAGGAGGGGGTTCTATGCAGCCAGTGCTGTGGGCCGCCGGGGGGACGGGCTTTACCTGCCTGATGACCGCCCTGGGGGCCTCTATGGTGTTTTTCTTCCGCAAGCGGGTGTCCGCCGGGGCCCAGCGGATTTTCCTGGGCTTTGCCGCGGGCGTCATGGTGGCGGCCGCAGTGTGGAGCCTGCTCATCCCCGCCATCGAGGAGGCGGAGAGCAGCGGCCTGCCGGGGTGGCTCCCGGCGGCGGGTGGCTTCTTGCTGGGGGTGCTGTTCCTCCTGGCCATGGATTATCTCATGCCCCACCTGCACCTGGGCGCCCAGAAGCCCGAGGGCCGCTCCTCCTCCTGGAAGCGCACCACGCTGCTGATTTTCGCCGTGACGCTGCACAACATCCCCGAGGGCATGGCGGTGGGCTTTTCCTTTGCCCTGGCCGCCCAGCACGGCAACGACCCCGCCCTGTACGCCAGCGCCATGGCTTTGGCCATTGGCATGGGGATTCAAAACTTCCCCGAGGGCGCGGCCATCTCCCTGCCCCTGCGGCAAGAGGGCCTGCCCGCCTGGAAAAGCTTTCTCTACGGGGCGCTCTCCGGCGTGGTGGAGCCCATCTTCGGCATTTTGGCCGTGCTGGTGGCGGGGAGCCTCCAGCCGCTGCTGCCCTGGCTGCTGGCCTTTGCCGCCGGTGCCATGCTCTACGTGGTGGTGGAGGAGCTCATCCCCGAGGCCCACTTGGGGGAGCACTCCAACGTGGGCACCTTGGGCGTGATGGCCGGCTTTTTGGTGATGATGGTGCTGGACACCGCCTTGGGATAAACAAAAGAGCCTCCCGCTCTGGGTAGAGGGGGAGGCTTTTTCCGTTGTTTTAGCTGTCGCGCTTCTCGTAGCGCTTGGGGCTGGTGAAGCCGCGGCCCCGCACCTCGTTGACCTGGTTGACCACCATAAAGGCGTCGGGGTCGATTTCCGTCACCAGCTCGGTGAGCTTGGGCAGCTCCCGGCGGTCCACCACCGTCAGCACGGTGCAGCCCTGCTCCTGCTCAAAGCCGCCCATGCTTTGGAACAGGGTGGTGCCCCGGTCCACCTGCCGCTGGATGGCTTGGCTGATTTCCCCGTACTTTTTGCTGACCACCTTCAGCTGCATCTGCCCCGTGCCCAGCAGGAGGGTCTTGTTCAAGGTGAGGGTATACAGCAGCACCATCACCAGGCCGTAGAGCACCTGCTCCACGTTGGAGAACAGCGCCTGCAGCAGCAGAATCAGGCAGTCGAACACGTACAAGGACACCGACACCGGGATGCGCAGCTTCTTTTGCAGCACCAGGGGCGGGATGTCCATGCCGCCGGTGGAGGCCCCCGCCCGGATGACCACCCCAATGCCCGCGCCAATCATCAGCCCGGCCAGCACCGTGGCCAGCAGGGGGTCCTCTGTCAGGCGCACCTCCCCAAAGAGGTTTTGGAACACCGCCAAAATCGCCGGGTAGTAAAAGGAGCTGATGGCGGTGGTCAGGGCAAAGACCTTCCCCAGCACCAGCAGGCCCACCAGGAACATCAAAATGTTGAACACGGCCACAAAGGTGGACAGGGGCACGTGGAAAAAGTGCTCCGCCACCAGCCCCAGGCCGGTGGTGCCGCCGGTAATCAGCCCGCTGGGCAAAAGGAACAGCGTGACCCCCAGGGCGTACAGGGTGTTGCCCGCCAGCACCATCCCTAGCTTCCACGCCCCGCGGATGGCTTTTTTCTTTCGGCTTCCTGTTGTGTTACCCATAAACTTCCCTCCGTTACAGTGATAAATCAAAAAAGGCGGGCCTGTGGCGGCCCGCCTTTGCTATGCTGTTGGCAGATGTGAACCTTTGCTTGCCATAGAACTGTCCCCTTTCTTTCCAACCCCTATCATACCAGAAGATAGGGCAAAAGGCAAGATGCGTCACCCCTTGGGCTGGTAGCGGCGCTCCAGCTTGCGGAACAGCCGCGCCAGGACAATCACCGCCGCGATGGCCAGCACCAGTTCTGCGGCGAACTGGGCGTAGGCCAGGCCGTAGAGGGGGAACAGGGCGTTCAAAATAAAGAGGGCGGGGATTTCCAGCACCACCTTGCGCAGGATGGCGAACAGGAAGGCGTTCTTGCCCAAGCCGCAGGCCTGGAACACGCCCACCGCCAGGAAGTCGATGGCCAAGAAGGGCATGCCCAGGCAGAAGCCCTGCAGGAACCGGGCGCCGTAGTCCACAATCTGCTGGTCCTGCATAAACAGCCCCACCCAGGTGCGGGCGCCGGCGTAGTAGGCAATCTCCATCAAAACCAGGAACACCAGGGCGATGCGGGCGGTGAAGAAGAAGGTCTTTTTCATGCGCTTGATGTTGCCGCTGGCGTAGTTGTAGCTGATAAGGGGCATGATGCCCTGGGAGAGGCCAAGGGCGATCTGCACGGTGACGGAGTTGATCTTCTGGGCGATGCCCATGGCCGCCACGGCGTTGGAGCCAAAGGCGGAGGTGAAGTTGTTCAGCACGCTCATGCCGGTGACATTGAGCAGGTTCTGGATGGAGGCCGGGATGCCCACGGCGCACACGCCCACCACAATGTGCCGCTTAAACGAGAACATCTTGGGGTTGACGCACACGTAGGTCCTGCCCCGCTTGACGTAGAGCAGCACAAAGAAGTACAGGCAGGCCACGCAGTTGGAGAGGAAGGTGGCCAGGCCCGCGCCCTCGGCGCCCATGTTCAGGCCCCAGGGCAGGATGAAGATGGGGTCTAAGAGGATGTTGAGGAAGCAGCCGCTCATGGTGCCGATGCTGGCGTGCATGGCGGCGCCCTCCGCCCGCACCAGGTAGGCCAGCACCACGTTTAAGATGGCCGGCACAGCCCCAAAGGTGACCGTCCACCGGGCATAGCCTATGGTGGCGCCGAGGGTCTCCTCGGTGGCGCCCAGCAGGTTCAGCAGCGGCACCTGGAACACCGTGTAGGCAATGGAAAACAGCAGCCCCGCGAAGATGGAGCAGTAAAACCCAAAGGCCGCGCTGCGGTACACGGTTTCGTAGTCCTTCTTGCCCAGGGAGCGGCTCATCATGCTGGAGCTGCCCACGCCAAACAGGTTGTTCACCGCGTTAAAGGCCAGCAGCAGCGGGGCCGCCAAGGTCACTGCGGCGTTTTCCACGGCGTTGTTGAGCATCCCCACAAAGTAGGTGTCCGCCAGGTTGTACAGCACCATCACCAAGGAGCTGAGCACCGTGGGGATGGCCAGCTTCATCACCGCCCGGGGGATGGGCATGCTTTCAAACAGTTCTGTTTTTTGGGCGTCTTCCATGGCCATGCCTCCTAAAAAAGTTAGAAAGAAAAGGGCCCCGAAGGCCCGCATTTTCTCCACACCGTTCTTTTTTTACTAGTATAGCACGGCGGCGGGACCCTTGGCAAGATGGCAGTGCGGTGGTTTTTCTATTTGCCCAAAAACCCTTTGGACAAAGTGAGAATTTTTTCCCAGGTGAATGTGGCAAAAATCCTTGACAAAGGACACTGTTTGCTTTAGAATTAGTTCGATACCTAACAAAACACATGTCCCTGCCCGTCCCGTCCTCGACCAGTTGCGTTTGGCCTGGCCGGACGGTTTTGTGTCTTTACGGGCGACCCGCTCCCCGGCGCGTGGGGAAGGGCCTGTGGGGAGGAAGAGCTTACGAGGAAAGGAAGGTTTTGCTATGATACGAACTCTGGCAAAAAGCATACGGGAGTACAAGAAGCCCTCGATTCTGGCCCCCGTATTCGTCACTGGCGAAGTGATTATGGAATGTATTATTCCTTTTATCATCGCCAACTTGGTCAACGAGATAAAGGCGGGCATCTCTATGCCTGTGCTGCTGGGCTATGGGGGCGTGCTTATCTTAATGGCAGGCCTGTCGCTGACCTTTGGCGCTTTGGCAGGGAAGGCCTGCTCCACCGCCAGCTGCGGTTTTGCCCGCAACCTGCGCAAGGATATGTTCTACAAAATTCAGGGTTACTCCTTTGAGAACATCGACAAGTTCTCTGTCTCCAGCCTGGTAACCCGCCTGACCACGGATATCACCAATGTGCAGATGGCCTATATGATGATTATCCGCACCGCCGTGCGCAGCCCTCTTATGCTAATTTTCTCCTTTGCCATGGGCTTTATCATGGGCGGGAAGATGGCCTTTATCTTCCTGTTCACCATCCCCGTGCTGGGCATTGGGCTGTTCCTTGTCACCAAAAAGACCATGCCCCTGTTCCGCCGGGTGTTCCGCAAATACGATGCCTTAAACGCCTCGGTGCAGGAGAACATCCGGGGCATGCGGGTGGTAAAGGCCTATGTGCGGGAGGACTACGAAAAGAAGAAGTTTGACCGCGCCGCCGAGGATGTGCAGAAGGACTTTACCAAGGCCGAGCGCATTTTGGCCATCAACAACCCGTTGATGCAGTTCTGTATTTACGTGGTGATGATCTTCGTCATGTCCTTTGGCTCTTACACAGTTATCACCAGCCAGGGCCTGGACCTGGACGTGGGCCAGATGTCCTCCCTGCTCACCTACTCCTTCCAGATTTTGATGAGCCTGATGATGGTCTCCATGATATTTGTTATGGTGACCATGTCTTTGGAGTCCGCCGAGCGTATTGTAGAGGTGCTTTCTGAAGAGAGCACCCTGCAGAACCCCCAGAACCCTGTGATGGAGGTAAAGGACGGCTCCATTGATTTTGACCAGGTCAGCTTCAAATACTCCAAAAAGGCCACCCGCAACGCCCTTTCCCACATCGACCTGCACATCAAAAGCGGCGAAATCATCGGTATTTTGGGCGGCACCGGTTCCTCCAAAACCAGCTTGATCCAGCTTATCCCCCGCCTGTACGACGCCACCGAGGGCACCGTGAAGGTGGGCGGCGTGGACGTGCGGGACTACGATTTGGAGACCCTGCGCAACCAGGTGGCCGTGGTGCTGCAAAAGAACGAGCTGTTCTCCGGCACCATCAAGGAGAACCTGCGCTGGGGCAACCCCAACGCCACCGACGAGCAGCTGGAAGAGGCCTGCCGCCTCTCCCAGGCAGACGAGTTTATCCAGCAGTTCCCGCAAAAGTATGACACCTACATCGAGCAGGGCGGCACCAACGTGTCCGGCGGCCAGAAGCAGCGCCTTTGCATTGCCAGGGCCTTGCTGAAGAAGCCCAAGATTTTGATTTTGGACGACTCCACCAGCGCCGTGGATACCCGCACCGACGCCCTCATCCGCCAGGGCTTCCGCAAGTTTATCCCCGAGACCACCAAGATCATCATTGCCCAGCGTGTGGCCTCTGTGCAGGACGCCGACCGCATTATTTTGATGAATAACGGCGAGATTGACGCCATTGGCAGCCATGAGGAGCTGATGGCCACCAACCAGGTTTACCGCGAGATTTACACCTCGCAGAACCGCACAAATTCCCAGGGAAAGGCAGGTGCCGAAAATGGATGAGAAGAAAAATTCCGCTGTCAATAGCGCCCCCATTCTGGTGCGCCTTATCAAGATGCTGTTCAGCTTCTATCCGGTGATGCTCCCTGTGGCCCTGGCCTGCATCTTGTTTAACGCCATTATCAGTTCGATCCCTTCCATCTTTATGCAGAACGTCATCTCCCTGGTGGAGCAGAGCTGGCAGGCGGGGGACTGGGCCGCTGTAGGCGGGCAGATTCTCCGTTTTGTGCTCATCCTGGTGGTGCTCTATGTGCTCAGCCTGGCGGCAGGCACGGTGTTCAACCAGCTGATGGCCATCATCACCCAGGGCTCTCTTGCCAAGATGCGCGAAAAGATGTTCAACGGCATGCAGGATTTGCCCATCAAGTATTTTGACACCCACAACCATGGCGACGTGATGAGCTATTACACCAACGATATCGACACACTGCGCCAGATGATTTCCCAAAGCATCCCCCAGCTTATCATCTCCACCGTGACGGTGCTTACTGTGCTTGCCATCATGCTCTATTTCAGCGTGTGGATGACCCTGGTGGTGCTGGTGGGCGTGTTCTTTATGGTGTTGGTCACCAAAAAGGTGGGCGGCCGCTCTTCCAAGTATTTCATCCGCATGCAGCAGTCCATTGCCGCTACAGAGGGTGTGGTGGAAGAGATGATGAACGGCCAGAAGGTCATCAAGGTGTTCTGCCACGAAAAGGAGGCCCAGGAGGACTTCGACAAGGTCAACGACGAGCTGTTCCACAACGCCGAGCAGGCCAACATCTACGCCAACATGCTTATGCCCATCCTGAACAACATTGGCAATGTGCTGTATGTGTGCGTGGCCATTGTCTCGGGCATTATGATGATGACAGGCGCCCCCAACCTGAGCCTTTCCGGCATGGCCTTTGGCATCAGCATTGTGGTGCCGTTTTTGAACATGACCAAGCAGTTTTCCGGCAACGTCAGCCAGGTTTCCAACCAGCTGAATATGGTTATCATGGGCATGGCCGGCACCAAGCGTATCTTTAACTTGATTGACGAAAAGCCCGAGACCGACGAGGGCTACGTCACCTTGGTCAACGCCAAGGAGGACCGGGACGGCAACCTGGTGGAGTGCAAAGAGCGCACCAACGTGTGGGCTTGGAAGCATCCCCATCAAGCGGACGGCACAGTCACCTATACCCGCCTGCAGGGCGAAGTGGTGCTGGACGACGTGGACTTTGGCTACAACCCCGACAAGCTGGTGCTGCACAACATCAGCCTGTACGCTAAGCCCGGCCAGAAGATTGCCTTTGTGGGCTCCACCGGCGCGGGCAAGACCACCATCACCAACCTGATCAACCGGTTCTACGATATTGCCGACGGCAAAATCCGGTACGACGGCATCAACATCAACAAGATTAAAAAGGCCGACCTCCGCCGCAGCCTGGGCATGGTGCTCCAGGACACCAACCTGTTCACCGGCACCGTGATGGACAACATCCGCTACGGCCGCCTGGAGGCCACCGATGAGGAGTGCATCGCCGCCGCCAAGCTGGCCGGCGCCCACGACTTCATCACCCGCCTGCCCCAGGGCTATGACACGCCCCTCTCCGGCAACGGCTCCAACCTGAGCCAGGGCCAGCGGCAGCTGCTGTCCATTGCCCGGGCCGCTGTGGCTGACCCGCCTGTGATGATTCTGGACGAGGCCACCTCCTCCATCGACACCCACACCGAGGCCATTGTACAGGCCGGTATGGACGCTTTGATGGCGGGCCGCACCGTGTTCGTCATCGCCCACCGCTTGAGCACCGTGCAGAACTCCGACGCCATTATGGTGCTGGACCACGGCCGTATCATCGAGCGGGGCACCCACGATCAGCTCATCGCCCAGCACGGCACCTACTATCAGCTGTACACCGGCGCCCTGGAGCTGGAGTAACCCAAAACCAGCAACACAAAAGGCCGCTTCCCAGTGGGAGGCGGCCTTTTCCTGCGCCTAGGCAGGGCGCGAAAAAGGGGACGTCCCAGCGGACGCCCCCTTTCTCTATTACTGGAAAGCGGATGCTTTTCTTTTTTAGAACTGGAAGGTGACTTCCTCCAGGCCGGCGTTGACATGGAGCAAGGTGCCCAACTCGTGCTCCTCGGCGGTGGCGCCGGAGAGGTCCTTCACGGACTGCACGTTGCGCAGCAGCACCTTCAGGTTTTCGGCGCGGCCCTGGAACTTCAGAGTGACCTTGCCGTCCTGGTTCTGGGCCCAGGCCTTCAGCATATCGTTGCCGTACATGTCCTTGATGTCGGCGCTGGCCTTGTCCTTCAGGGCGAACAGGTGCAGGGTCAAATCCTTGCCGAAGTCGTACTCCACGTTCTGGTCGTCGGCGCCGATGGCGATGAGGGAGTTCTCCCGGGCCATCAGGGGCAGGCTCATAAAGTCGTGGACCTCATGCTGCCACTTGCCGCCCTCTACCACCCGGTTGTCCAGGAAGTTGGTCCAGGTGCCCTCGGGCAGGTAGTAGTCCACGTCGCCCTCCTTGGTGAACACAGGGGCCACCAGCAAGTCGCCGCCCAGCATGTACTGGCGGTCCAGGTCGGCGCAGGGGATGTCCTCGGGGAACTCCAGGACCATGGCCCGCATGGTGGGCACGCCGGTGTTGTGGGTCTCCACGGCGGCGGAGAACAGGTAGGGCATCAAAGTGCACTTCAAGTTGGTGAACTTGCGCACCACGTCCACTGCCTCCTCGCCGAAGAGCCAGGGTACCCGGTAGGAGTTGGAGCCGTGGAGGCGGCTGTGGGTGGAGAGCAGGCCAAAGGCCGCCCAGCGCTTGTACACGTCGTCGGGAGCGGTGCCCTCAAAGCCGGAGATGTCGTGGCTCCAGAAGCCGAAGCCAGACAGGCACAGGGACAGGCCGCCCCGCAGGGACTCGCTCATGGACAGGTAGTTGGAGGAGCAGTCGCCGCCCCAGTGGACGGGGAACTTCTGGCCGCCCACGGTGGCGCTGCGGGCAAACAGGCAGGCCTGGTCCTTGCCCTTGTACTCCTCCAGCAGCTCGAACACGCACTTGTTGTACAGGTAGGTGTAGTAGTTGTGCATCAGCTCGGGGTCGGAGCCGTCGTAGTACACCACGTCGGTGGGGATGCGCTCGCCGAAGTCGGTCTTAAAGCAGTCCACGCCCTGGTCCAGCAGCACGCGGAGCTTATCCTGGTACCACTTCCAGGCGGCGGGGTTGGTGAAGTCCACCAGGCCCATGCCGGCCTGCCACAGGTCCCACTGCCACACGTCGCCGTTGGGCCGCTTTAACAGGTAGCCCTTTTCCATGGCCTCCTGGAACAGGGGGGACTTCTGGCCGATGTAGGAGTTGATCCACACGCAGATGTGAAGGTTGCGCTCCTCCTTCATCCGGCGGAGCATGCCGGGCACGTCGTCGAACATGGCCTCGTCCCAGGTGAAGTTGCACCACTCGTTCTCCTTCATCCAGTAGCAGTCGAAGTGGAACACGTGCAGGGGAATTTTCCGCTGGGCCATGCCGTCCACAAAGCTGCGCACGGTCTTCTCGTCGTAGCTGGTGGTGAAGCTGGTGGTCAGCCACAGGCCGAAGCTCCAGGCGGGGGGCAGGGCGGGCCGGCCGGTGAGGGCGGTGTAGTTGGAGAGGACGGCCTTGCCGTCGCCGCCGCCGATGACCATAAAGTCGATCTTCTCTCCCGGCACGGAGAACTGCACCCGGGTCACCGCCTCGGAGCAGATCTCGTAGGACACCTTGCCGCTGGTGTTCACCAGCATGCCGTAGCCCTTGTTGGTCATGTAGAAGGGGATGTTCTTGTAGGAGATTTCGGTGCAGGTGCCGCCGTCCTCGTTCCAGATGTCCACGGTCTGGCCGTTGCGCACAAAGGGGGTGAACCGCTCCCCCAGGCCGTAGACCTTCTCCCCAATGTCCAGGTCCATCTGCACCCGCATAAAGGGGCCTTCGGGGGTCTTCACGGTGCTGATCATGGCGTGGCCAAAGCGGTCGCCGATGTTGGTCAGCTTTTTGCCGTCGTAGTAATAGGTGAAGGAGGCGGGGTTCTTGGTGATGCGCAGCTCGGTTTTGCCGCTGGTAATGGACAGGCCGCCCTCAAACTCGGTGACAGCCAGGGGGCAGGCTTCCGCGTCCAGCTCGAACTGGGGCTCCTTTTTGGCGCTGCCCATAAAGTGGTAGGCCTGGGTGCGCAGGATGTCCTGCTTGGGGGAGGAGATGGTCATCTCCAGCACAGGGCCGCCCATGGCGCGCACGTCCTGGGCATAGGGCACGGCGTACAGGTAGACGCTGTCGGGCCGCACTTTCACTTCGCGGATCTGCACCGCGTCGGCGTTTTCCACGCCGGGCTTGTTCATCCAGTAGCCATAGGTAAATTTCATGGATACCATTCCTTTCTGATGCGAATGCGTTTCAGGTTTTCTGACCTGCGGTTTTTTCCGTCTATCCCAGCTGGGGAGTTGCAAATCCCTCCGGGATGTTATATAGTATATTTATTCTAGTGCGTCCGCCCCCAAAAAGCTTGTTGGAAACGGACAATTAGTTCTAAAATCCTGACATTCTTGGAGAAAGGCGGTGGTGAGGCGTGGTCAACAAGCAGCTGCGGGAGGAGCGGCACCACGGGGACATCAGCCTGCCTGTCAGCGGCTACCGCGTGCAGCCGCCCTATTCCGCCCACCTGGGGGAGCTGGAGTGCCACTGGCACAGCGAGATGGAGCTGTTCCAGGTGGAGCGGGGCACCATGCAGGTGCAGTGCGGCTCGGAGTACTTTGAGGCCAAGGCCGGGGACCTGGTGTTCTTCAACAGCGGGGAGCTCCACGCCGCCCAGCCCATCCACGGCTCGGAGCTGGACTTCGCCGCGGTGGTGTTCAGCCCGGAGCTTTTGTGCGGCGACGAAAACGACATTGTCCGGCGGCGGTACGTGGCCCCGGTGGTGGAGGGCAAGCTGCTCCTGCCCCGGGTGACGGACAGCTCCACCCCGGCGGGCCGCCAGGTGGTGGGGGCCTTCCAGCAGGTGATGGACTTGCTGGAGCGGCGGCCCCCCGCCTACGAGCTGCGGGTGCGGGCCCAGCTGCTGGAGGTGTTCGCCGGCCTGGCTGGAAGCGCCGCCCAGAGCGCCCCCCAGCGGGAGAGCGCCCCGGCCCAGGGCATCAAGGCGGCCATTGAGTACATCCAGGGCAACTACCGCCAGCCCATCACCGTCAGCCAGCTGGCGGAGCTGAGCCACATGAGCAGCGGGCACTTCTGCCGCCTATTTAAAAAGTATACTTTTAAAACGCCGGTGCAGTATATCAATGGGGTGCGCCTTTCCGCCGCCACGGACCTGCTGCTGGAAAGCGACCGCAAGGTGCTGGACGTTGCCTTTGACACGGGCTTTAACAGCCTGAGCTACTTTATCGGCGTGTTCAAACAGAGCATGGGCTGCACGCCCACGGAATTCCGCCGGCGCCACGGCCGGCAAGAAGCCTAGGGAGGGGAAGGGTATGGTTGTTCTTTTAGCGGCGCTTTTCGCGCTGGCGCTGGTGTTGTTGCTGTGGCTGTGGGCCATTGGGCCCCAGCTCCCCCAGGCGGATTTCTCTGCCTTCCACAAGTACGACTACGCCCACCGGGGTCTGCACAACCGGGAGAAGGGTGTACCGGAGAACTCCCTGATGGCCTTTGAGCTGGCTGCCCGGGGCGGCTTTGGCATGGAGCTGGATGTGCAGCTGACCCAGGACGGCCAGGTGGTGGTCCACCACGACCGCTCCCTTGGCCGCACCTGCGGGGTGGAGCGGAACATCGATGAAATGACCTACCAGGAGCTTTCCGGCTGCCGCCTGTTTGGCACCCAGGAGAAGGTGCCCCTGTTCTCTCAGGTGCTGGAGCTGGTGGACGGCCGCACGCCGCTGATTGTGGAAATCAAAAGCTACGCCCGCCAGGAGGAGCTGTGCCAAAAGACCATAGCGCTGCTGGAGGGCTATCCGGGCCTGTACTGCGTGGAGTCCTTCGACCCCCGGGTGGTCCGGTGGTTTAAGCGCCATCACCCGGGCATCATCCGGGGCCAGCTGATGTGCTACAAGCCCCAGGAGGACATGCCCGGCTGGATGGCCTTCATCGGCCGGAACCTGCTGACAAACTTCCTTACCCGCCCCCACTTTGAGGCCTACGACTTCACCGCCCGCCACAACGCGTCCCTGCGGGCGGCCCGGCGGGTCTACGGCATGCAGGAGGTCAGCTGGACGCTGCGCTCCTATGAGGACTACAAGGCCGCCAAGGAGGACGGCTGCCTGTGCATCTTCGAGAACTTTCTGCCCCTGGAGACCTGCGCCCAGAAGAAGTTCACCTTCGCCGACTTGCTGGCCCAGGCCAAAACCGCGGCGGTGTGCGGCATCCACCGGGTGGAGGAGCCGGGCAAAAGCACGGCGGCCAAGTGAGGGGCGGCGCCCTTGCCCCGGGAAAACCCCAGGTTTTTTGTGGTTTTTTCCCAGGGCAGCCCCGGCGCGGGGCGCGGGTTTTGACGGGGATGGAGAATTGAAAAAAATCTGGGAAAATTTCGAAAAATCCTTGCAAAACCGGGGGTTGTATGGTATTATAATCAAGCGTGACTGCACAGGCGTTCCAGACAAGGGGACGCCAGATATGCGATGAAGCGGGAGGTTGCGGCCCACAGAGGCCGGTTTTTCCGTGGAGTATGTCCGATTTGAAACCGGGCGAAGGAATTTGAAGGGATGGAACCGCCGGGCTGGCCCGGAAGGCCGATTTTGCGCCCTTCAGAGGATGATATGGGTTAGTCCTTGCCCCGGAATCCGTGAAATGCGGATTTCCGGTTTTTCTATGTCCGGGGTGGAAACACCCGGAACAGTGTTGAAAAAACCCAGCCCGCCTATAAACAATTAAGGAGGCGATTTTGAGTGGCAGTCAAGGAAAAGATCAGAATCAGAATTAAGGGGTACGACCATCAGCTGGTGGACCAGTCCGCCGAGAAGATTGTCGCCACCGCAAAGCGCACTGGCGCCCGGGTTTCCGGCCCTGTGCCGCTGCCCACCGAGAAGCAGATTATCACCATTCTGCGCGCTGTGCACAAGTACAAGGACAGCCGTGAGCAGTTCGAGATGCGCACCCACAAGAGACTGATCGACATTCTCCGGCCCAGCAACAAGACCGTTGAGGCTTTGATGGGCCTGGAACTCCCCGCCGGCGTAGAGATCGAAATCAAGCTGTAATCTGGCCTGAAGGCCGTCTTTCAGCTTGACTTCGATGGGAGCAAATGCTCGCGGACTCACGTCCGCGTTTTCGGCAGAGCCGAAAAACCGCATTTCTCCCGGGGCGAACTCGCTGGAAGAGTGCGAGACAGTCTTTTGATTTTAAACTACTCTGGAGTAGGAGGGTCATGTTGGAGGGATCCAACCAATAACTCTACAGGAGGAAAAGAAAGATGAAAAAAGGAATCATCGGCAAGAAAATCGGCATGACGCAGATTTTCGATGAAAAGGGAAAGGTCATTCCCGTCACCGTAATCGAAGCCGGTCCCTGCGTGGTAACGCAGAAGAAGACTGTGGAAAACGACGGCTACAATGCCGTGCAGATTGGCTTCGGCGACCAGAAGCCCCAGCGGGTTTCCAAGCCCCTGGCAGGCCACTTCAAGAAGGGCGACGTCGCCCCCAAGAAGACCCTGCGGGAGCTGCGGCTGGACGACATCAGCGCCCTGAACGTGGGCGACCTGATTAAGGCCGACACCTTCGAGACCGGCGAGCGCGTGGACGTTACCGGCAAGAGCAAGGGTAAGGGCTACGCCGGCGTTATCAAGCGCTGGAACTTCCGCCGCCTGAAGGAAACCCACGGCACTGGCCCTGTTGCCCGCCACGGCGGTTCCAACGGCGCCTGCTCCACCCCCTCCCGTGTGTGGAAGGGCCTGAAGATGGCCGGCCATCTGGGCGCTGAGACTGTCACTGTGCAGAACCTCACCGTCGC
>OFMJ01000255.1_pt1 | contig 62646 bp, 57 predicted proteins | sample 1541801 | NCBI WGS metagenome assembly OFMJ01 (sample SAMN04209234, study PRJEB22552) | human gut metagenome | biome: gut; material: feces | host: Homo sapiens | place: USA: Oklahoma
ACATGGCAGCAGGACCGGCTTCTTACGGTATGACAGATACATTAGGACGTATGCACTCTGATGCTCAGTTTGCAGGATCTTCTTCTGTACCGGCTCACGTAGAGATGATGGGACTGATCGGCGCTGGTAACAATCCGATGGTTGGAATGACTGTTGCTGTTGCAGTAGCTATTGAGGAATCAGCAAAAGAAGGAAAATTCTAAGAAAATTGGCTTAGAATAAGGGATTGTCCAATTTGTAAAAGTTTGTTTAGATTACACAATACATTCTAAAAAACAAAAAATAATACCAGTTGTGTACATTTTGTGTACCTAAGATATAAGTGGGACACAAGTACACAGCTGGTATTTAATAAATTAGAAGCATCCATTTAAAATTTCTACATTATTTTTTCTCATTTCTTCCATTACATGACTATAAACATTCAAAGTCGTTTCGATATTTTTGTGTCCCAATCTATCTTGGACATATTTAATATCTGCACCTGCGGCTAACAAAATAGAAGCGTGTGTATGTCTTAAAGAATGAAAGTCCCAATCAGGAAGATCTAATTGATAATGAACAATTCTTCCGCAATGTTGCATAATTCTAGGCTGTATATATCTGCCATCTTGGTATCTGTTTAATGGGTTGAACTCAATATAATTATCTGGATTAAATTCATCATATTCGTCAGTAATCTCTAAATCTTTTGTTAAATACAATCTCGTATACATATCTCCATAGTAATCCATATCTTTTAACATCTGCTTTTTCTTTCGTAATAGTAAATTAAATGTTTCATCGTCCAAATCTATTGTACGTTTGGAATCATATTTAGGATTAGACAAATACCAAAAATTTTTAGTATCATTATGTTGTACTTGATGATTGATAAAAATTGCTTTACTTTCTTCGTCAAAGTCTTTCATAATATCAAGAGCGAAAACTTCTCCTAATCTTAATCCACACTTATATCCTAAAATAAGAGGAATGTGCTGTGAAGTTCCTTCTGGGAATCGATCTATAATTTTCTCAAATTGCTCCTTTGTTACAGGAACACGGACTTTTTTTCTAGTTGGAACTTTTGCTTTTGCTGTTGTCATGGGTAGTTCAACTTCTTTCATAGGGTTTGATTTTAGAAATTGATATTTTGATACCGCATGTTTAAGACTTTTATTTAAAATTCCTTTTATACTGCTCAAAGTATTTCTCGAAAATCCCTCATTAAATTTATCGTTTATAAAATCTTGAAGAATAATTGGTGTCAACGAAGTTATTCGATATTTCCCTAGTACCGGATCAATATAAAGTCTAATTTTTTTACGGTATCCGTGTACTGTCTGTGGATTCAAATTCACATCACAATATTGCTCCAACCATATCTCAAGATAATCATGAAGAGATATATCATTTTCTTTTACGACAATTCCTGCGTTATCGTAATCCGCTTTCGCCTTTGTACCCGCTTCCAATGCAGCACCCTTTGTGTCAAAACCACTTTTAGATATTCTTTGTCTTTTGCCTCCTACTTTTGCAATTTCAAATATATACTGCCACTTTTTGCCACGTTTAATTGCTCGTACTTCAGCCATTTTGCACCTCCAAACATATATTCGTATACACATTATACACGAATTAGTGCCATTTGTAAAATGAAGGATACAAAAAGGTAAAAAAATGGGTAGAAGAGGAATTAACCTCAACTACCCATAAAATAATAGTTAGAAAAAACTAACCGTTATGTATAAAGATATCAACGCTTTCTTAAATTGACGTAGTTTCTTTTCTATTAATGACTGCCATCAATCTTGCGTACCATGGAGCGCTTGGACTCCACTTGTAACACGGCATGTCCTTACCATTGTTGTCCTTGTAAATCTGCTGGATGATTCTCAGTTCATCTGGATGCCCTAATGTTATTACTTTATAACCGTCAAAGTAAAAAACTGCACCCTTACCTTCTACTGTAAATAAACATCTCATCTCTTCATTTTCTCCTTCCTGTTCAATATCTGTGATAGCTGCGCTTTGGCTTCCGCTCATAAGCTCCTTGATACGGTTAATAAAATAGACTTTTGTCTGCGCAGCACCACTGTGAATCTCTACTGATCTGTGCGGACAAGCTGTCGCAAACACTTCTTGGTGTAAACGAATCGTGTTTTCATTAGGTGTAATTCCATACTGTTTACACTTCTCAGCACACCACTGCAAAGCGCGCTCCTCGTTCTGTTTAAAGGTATTTAAATCTCCCATACTCTGACAAACTTCGATACTCAGGTAATTTATATTGCCGTCTGTATTTCCGCAATGCCAAGCACAGTTTGCGTCATCCTCTACCTGCCTAACACCATCGCTACCACAATATGCGTGAGCGAACCCTTCTTCTTTGTTATGACTACCATTTGCTAAAGAATTAGCCCAGTAAGCAGCATTCAAAGAACTTCCACCTGCATCATTGTGAATAAAAATACCGACAGGATTTTTACCTCTCCTGCCGGCAATACCTCCACATATACTCATTTTCTATCACCTTCCTTTAACACAACTGGAATTTGTCAATTTCTAGTCCAAAACATCCAGCATATCCATCTTGTCCATTTCCTGCTTCATCATCATACTGCCAAGAATAATATCCATCAGATACAATAGGACTTACTCGATATTGTGCTTTCTGATATCCATATTTCTTTGCATAATCTTCAGGAGTTTCATAGTAAATCTGAATTGCATCAATTGGAGTATTGTTACCCATTCCTGCATAACCATTGTTGTGGTCATTCCAGTTATACCCTGTAACACAATCCAACCATTTACCTCCTTTAACATGGACACGATATTTTACCGAACCAATATTCACCTTGATAGCAATGTCAGTAATTGCTACACCATCACCTTTTCCCGCCCAGTCATCAAGATTCGTTACTTCTGGTAATATTTCTCCATTAGCTCTAACGGAGTATGTAAATATCACTTCCTGTTTTTCAGTAGATGGTTTTGATGGGGCAGTAGTAGGAATTGACTCCTGCGGATTCTGTTCTGGTGATATAGGGGCTGATTTACCATCAATTGATTTTACAATCATTTCAGCAATTCCATTAACACCAATTGCTTTATATAAATCTATATCATGCTTATTATCGCAGAAACATACTTCAACAATCATTGCCGGCATAGTAGATTCTCGTAAATCATGATATCCAGTATTGTATTTAATACCTCTATTACAATATCCTTTTTTCTGAAAATTTTTGCAAATATTATTTGCAATTAAATTCATTGTTGCATTGGATTTATCATACAGCCAACATTCGGTTCCATTACCAGAACCATTAAATGCATTCATGTGAATAGACATAAAGATGTCACATCCAGCAGAATTAGCTTTATTTGTTCCTTCTGTTAATTCAGAATATATATCTGATGCATTGGAATTACAATCAATAACTGTATGTCCTAATTTATGCAATAATGGAACCATGGCGTTGTAGATATTGTGAACTTCAACTTGCTCATCCAGAATTCCAAAAGCTCCTTTACAGTTAGGAGAGTGACCGCCGCGCAATCCAATCTTCATACTTATTCCTCCTCAGATTTTTCCTGATTCTGTCTTAAAATTTCTTCAAGTTCTTCAATACTAATTGTTTCGAATCCTGTTTTTTCTGACATAATTAATACCTCCTTCATATAAAAAAGAGAGTAGTGCGATTAAACACTATCCCCATTTTATAAATTAAATCTCTTAATGCATCTCAAATGAGAACGTATCTTTTATAAAATTTTTCTCATCATCATTTAGTTTTGGATAACTTGAAAGAATAGTGTCTATTTTTTCACCGTTTTCCATCCTTATTTCCACAGCTTTTGTTATAATTTTTAATTGTAATTCTGTCATATTGTTTAAGCACCACCTATAATATCCGCCATTGCTAAGATAATATCATTTTGAGATAATTCTAACTTGCTGAGACGTTCATTTCTATCCGTAATAACAGCTTGTTCTTTATCAAATGCAGCCATGCTATCCAACTCTTCTTGTGTGTATTCATGCCAAATTGAAACCTCTTCATAATCATCATCGTCCCATGCAAATTTTGTAATATCATCAATTGGAGATGCATCTTTTTTTATCTGCATTGTCTTAATCCAATATCCGTTTTCCATATTATTTCCACCTTCCTATAGCATGACAAGTTACTCTCGGATGTCCAAAAGTAATAGCGGAACCTCTCCAATATTTAAATTTTGGAGGGTAAGTTTTTAAAGTATTTTCTTCCGTATTTTGTATGACGTTATAAATCATCATATAATCACCATGAAAGCCAGGATCCATAACAACGGTGTTGATTGTAACATGTGGTATACTTGTAAAGCTGAATGGGAAACTTGGAAGTTGAATATAATTACTCACATACCCGTTCCAAGCGCCTTGATTAACATTTACATTGTCCAAAGTATACATTGTTGTTGTGAAACATTCTGCTGTTCCATCCGCCCTCTTTATATACGTCCATATGCCAGATGTTTTCCATGTGTCTACTTCATCTGCGTTCATGATTTTTCGCCATGCACTCCAAGATCCACTGTAATAAAATCTATAAAACATTGAATTATTTACATGATAAGGAATAGATATTTGCGCTCTATTTGAAGATGTTGATTTTGAATTATAAAACATAGTCATAATATATGCATAAGCACCAGTAGGCGTATTTTTGTCTGTTAATACCAATTCATCCAAAGTTGTATTTGGATCAATTTGCGTTCCTCCAGTGCAGTATCCAGCCAACCCATTATTTATCCTGTAACCAAACTGATCGTAAATAAAATCTTTTATATCGATACGACTATCAAACGAAGTAGCCATCCCAATATCAAAAATATTTTTAGTTGCCGCTTTACCAATCGCAACACCTTTTCCACCAGCTTTAAAATCTATTGGGAATATTGCTCCACCGATGCTATAGCTAAGTGTCGTAGAACCATTTTTAGAATCGGCAACTGCAACTTGAAAATCGTATCCATTATCAATCGACAAACTTCCATTACCAATTACTGTTGACACTTTTCCTGTTGTTCCACTAGAAGTGACCGACGTGCTTGACCACGAGCTAGACGACGATGGTTTATATTTGATGGATATCGATTTGACATTATTACTTCCGACAATTTGACAACATTCCCAATTGAAGGTGATTTTCGCATATGTACCAAAATCGTCTAAAGTCCCATCTGATTTACATCGGTTAACTGCCAGATTTGTAATTTTTGGCTCCCAATAAGATAAATTCCATACTGCATATAGTGTAACAGATTCATTGTTTATGTATGTTGCACCTGGAGCGTATTGAGGAGCACTCGCGTTTTGTGATGTAGCCCAGCCAAGGAAGTTATAATTTGTTCTAATAGGTTTTGTACTAGATAAAATCAAGTTGACACCATATGTCTTCATTTGACTTGCAGGTGCGCCAGATCCTCCATTTGCATTATAGCCGACAGTGTATTTATTTATTTCCCAAACTGCATATAGGGTAGTAGTAGCATCAACTCCAAATGCTGATCCTGGAGTATATGAAACTCCTCCAGTTGGTGATGTAGCCCATCCTTTAAAGGTGTAACCAAATCTAGTTGGCTTCGTGCTTGATAAAGTTAAATTTGATCCGTATGTTTTGGTTTGATTAGGTGGTGCGCCAGATCCTCCATTTGCATTATAACTTACAGTCCATTGCCAAGTAACAGCAGCAAGTCCATGAGATCCAGATGCGCTAATATTTGGCGGATTGATACCTGTATTTATTGAAGCAGAAAATCCAATTGTTTTGCCTTGTCCACTATTCGGCATTGTGATACGGAAGGTTTTTGTATTCCCTATATTCGTCCAGACCCATCTTCCTCCACCACTTGGCACGGAGAACGACGTTTGTCCAGATTGATTTTGACCGTCGCAACTAATTGTGTATGAACATGGTGCATTGTTGTAACCACCCCAGTCAAAAGCGATGTCGAATCTTACATCTACATCATATTGATGTGTGGATTGGATCGTGCCAACATTTCTAACAGCCGTTACATATACTCGACCTGTTCCAGCCATAAAATATCACCGCCTTTCTTTAATTGCCAATCCAACGTAGCCCAACATTACCATTTGCTCTAGAAGACAAGACAAATTTCCCTAACTGCAACGAGCTTGTAACATGAATGTCTGTCACATAAAGTTTGTTATTACTCATGTAGGCAACCTCCGTTTTATTCTGTAAGAAACTAATTCGATCATTTTTAATTACAAGCTTAAAATCGTCTTCCCCAATTGGAACTTCTTTGCCAAGCCAGATTTCTCCATCAATAAATTTGATGTATTTATAACGTTCGTCTCGCTCTGTTACGAACTGATTGTTTATCTGCTTGACTGTCTCATTGACTGTTTTAAAGTCCATAGTGAAGCCTTCAGCTCTCTGTGTTAAACTTGATATTTGGGATTTATTTTGAGATACGATTTCATAAACTTCGTTTTGACTGTTTTGAATATCTTGAAGATTTTTATTTGTAGAATTGATATCACTTTGTAAACCATTTGTTACATCAGTCAAATTGTTGTTTACATCTGATAGAGAATCAGCTGTAGCCATGTCTTCAGGGGCGGGAGACCAGTCTGTGGCTTTATTACCCTTTTCAAGTTTGATATTTCGAATTCTCCATTTTTTACCCACTTCATTATTTGATAACATGAAATCTATTTTTCCATTTAAAGATGTAGATGGATATTTTAATTTCAATGAATATTTTGCAGGCGTTTTGTTAATTGTTTGATTTTGATCTGGAGTACCAAAATCTGTTTCTAACACAGCAGTTTCAGCAACAGTGTCTACCAGATACGCTTCGTAACTCACTATGTATTCAACATTTTTTTCTGGTATAAATTCTTGAACAAATCCAGACCATGTCCCACCAATCGTAACTTCACACCATCCATTAACCATCTGGAGAGATTTTGTATTACTACCTTTAATCCAATGGTTAAAAGTATTAAACCCTGTGTTTAATAGTAAGTTTCTTCCTCCAATATCTATATTTCCAATCTGTGTTGTAACTTCTTTTTTGACAGTAGAAGTGATAGAATCCGATTGAATCTGGAACTTAGAATCCGTTTCCGTTTTGTTGTAATAATTTTGATCCAGATCATTTTTAATCGTTGTGACTTCTTTTTTTACATTTGCAGTAATGTTATCTGATTGCACTTTTAGTTTTGCATCTGTTTCTGTTTTATTGTAGTAGTTATTCGTCAATTCATTTTCTATGTCCTCAGGAGCCGGTGTCCAGTCTGTTGATTTATTACCTTCTTCTAACTGTAGATTTCGATATTCAATCGTAGATCCGACAGTTGAATTACTCCAATCAAACAAGAATAGCGAACGAGTTGCCGTAACGTTTGCAACCTCTTTAACAGAAGCCACACCGGAAACCCTTGTCCATTTTCCTACTTCTAAACCATTAATACCAATAAAGTTACTAAAAATACTACTATTATGACTGGTATCCCTAAAATCAACCTTCGTACGCAGATTGGTAAACGAACCGGTTATTTTAACATCGAGTGAGAACGCAAATTCAGTTCCTACACGTTTCGACAGTTCCGTTACTGGGGTTGTATAAAAACCTTCAATAAATCTATGAGCGTTACCTATACCTGTAGCTTTCGTAGTAATTGTCGCACCTGGAGTAGTTGTTGATGAATAGTCTGTGCCAGTACAAACAATCCCGTTTTTACTATTTTTCAGTATGTTTCTACCACCAATATCTAATTTGTTCAAACTATTGCCGATTTCTTCAGTCTTTGATGCATTAAGCTCAATATCTTTAGCGGTTTGATCAATTCTAGTGGATAAGTTTTTATTCATATCTGTAACAGTTTGAGAAATTTTATCCGATGTCTGTTTTATTTCAGCACTTAAATCCGCACGCACATCATCAACCTTTTGAGTAATTTCACCGGCAGTCAACTCAATTTTAGAATTCAATTCACTTTTTACACTTGTTACTTGTTGTGAAATCTTATCAGCTTTTTGATCAATATTAGAAATAGATTCCCCTTGTTTCTTAACTGTGGTGTTTATTCCGGAAACAGTAGTAGTGAGAGAGGAGATGTTGCCTTTATTATCTGCGACACTCTGCTCAATTTTTCCTACTTGAATATTTAAATTAGAAACATCGCCTTTGATATTTTTCACAGACATTTTTATTTCTTCAGCAGTTTGTGTGAACTCAGATTTTACAGATTCTATATTATCATCGATGTCTTCTGGTGCAGGAGCCCAAGAAGTATCAATCGTACCTCTTGATAAGTATGCTTCGTAAAAAAATGTCGTGCTGTTTATCGGAGGTGTGATATCTATATTCTTATTTGATACATCTGATACCTTTTTAACTTTTACAACTTTTGTCCACTGGGAATTTGACTCTGACGTGATTATTTCTCCAAATACGTTGATAGAAATTGTACATGGTGTATTCGTCTTGTGCCAAATCACAAAAACATAGCTATCAGGCTCAGTAATTAAATTTGATAATCTATAACTATTCTGTTCACTGTCTATAGATAATTTTAATACCGTGTCTTCAATTCCATATGGATTAGTCATTTTAACAGATTCAAAATTAGCCAATCACTCACCTCCTAATAATTTTTATATCTTAACAAGACCATATGAATTAAAAATTAAATCTTTAGAATTTCGAATTAAATTTCGACATCCTATATCAACTGTCTGATCAGAAATAACGTTGATTGTATATCTGTCTAACTCATCTGTCTTGTCGAGTTCTTTATATAAAACACATTGAATTTTTGTTACGTTATCTGATTTTGGGGTATATACAATCTCTGACTGTTTTACGGATGAGAAGTATTTTTCTGTAAAAACTCCACCATCTGATTCCAGAATTTGAAAAGCCCCGTTATATTTTTTCTGAGATAAATTTCCTTCTCTGTAAAACGAAGAAAATTTAATTGTTTTAGGGTCAAAAGTATTATCAGTTAATTTTTTTATAATTGTATCTGACGATTGAAGTGTGTATACGACTGTATTTTCTACGTCTTTTCTTTTTGACAAAACAAAACGTTTTGTGTCAGATCTAATCTCTTGTTTATTACTAATTGTGACAGAATATTTAGCTGTAATATCAACATATCCAGTATCAGTTGTCATATTTGTTACAGTGTATGTAAATGTCTTTGGGTTCCAATTTCCGGTTACGCCTTGTGACGGCAACTGTGTAAACGTACAATTTTCAGTTACAAGTTCTGAACCAAAAACAGCAGAAACAGTTGTTTCGCATCCACTATAATTTCCATTTTCTCCGGTTGAATCTGTTGGTATAATATGATTATCGTTTGTAAGTGACGCGATAAAAGTTGCTTGTTTTTTTAATTCATCACTTAATCCGTTTTTTGTTACATAGTCCTTTACTACTGTCTGTTGAAATCCTTCTGTCGATTGTTTAAACGCAGAAAATTCTTGACTTAATGTCTGTACTGTACTTCCATCTGCCTTTTTGTCAAGTGTAGATTGTACTTTACTTACTTCTGTATTTATACCTTCCAAATCAATTTGTACATTATTTACCTTATCGGTTATTCCTGTTATTATTTCTCCATTTTCGCCAATATATTGATTGAATTTTGTCTGGTCAACCTTCGCACTAATCTTTTTATTTAAATTATCGACCTCTAATCCAATCTTTGTAATAATTGTTTCTTCCAATGAAGAGACATCGTTTTTTACATCTTCTGGAGCAGGTTTCCAATCCGTAACAATTGTTCCACGCTCAATTTGAAGATTTTTGAACATATAATATGTATTCGGTTTGGAATCCATATCAGTGAGATACAATACTTGTTGTCGAGTACTAGGAAGAGTTTTCTTCGTTCTTACCTGAAAAATACATTGTTTCCATTCGTCTTTCACAATCTCATTTTTGATTGCAGTATATGTTTCTCCAATATCATTGGTATTCTTTACGCTATTTTCGTCGCATAGATATGCATTAATAGAAGTAGTAACGTTAGATTTTACATCAAAAGAAATCATATAATCTTCATCAGGTTTGTATTTTTCAGGCATAATCTTGCTATATAAAATATAAGACCATCCGCTTTGAGCTAAAGACCCTCGCGTTAGTTTTGCACAATTTATTTTATTTGAAGATTCGGCAGAAGTAGTATAATCGCCAACTTCCATATTCCATCGCCAATTTTTATCTCCCCTGTTTGTTTCTTCTACAAGATTTACTCCTCCAGAATTTGTATTGCTTCCGTCATTCAAGACAGTAACAGTCTGATAATCCAATTTATTAGTAATACTTCCACTTGCACATAAAGTACATTTAATTGCAGCATCGTCTTTTTGTACTTTATATATGGAGATTGCTTCATCTTTTGAAGAGGTATATACTGTTTCAAACGTTGTTCCATTTATGCTTCTTTCTATGATAAAACGACCCGAATATTCATTTGTAGCCGCCGCATTTCCATCTTTATAAAAACCAGAAAATGTAACAGCTTCTGGTGAAAACTTATCACCAGAAAGCTTCTTAACAATTAAAGTAGATGGTTGTAACATATATACTCGCGCAGAACCATTAGCCCCATCTTTCGTTTTTGTCCAAGAGAATTGTTTTACAACAGACTGTCCTTTTAGCGTAAATGTTAGATTAATAACACCGTTCAAAATATCGGCTCCACCAAGAGTTGCATTTTTAGCAACATTTAAAATAACTTTTCCGTCCTTCTCAGGTGTTGCATTTTCAACGGTATGAGATATTCCGGATGGCAATTCACCAACTGTAACCTCACACGCAATTTTTGTAAAGCCTTCATATCCAGTGAAAGGTATTTCAAGCAGCATTTGTTTGCTTACAAGTCCTGCATTCGTACATGGGATCGACTGTGATTCATTCGCAACTACTACATTTAATGCGGGTGTTCCGGGATTTCCTTGTTCGCCATCATTCACAACAGTTAGTGTAATTTGTCCATATGCTTTCATATTTCACCATCCTTATATTAAAATAGGAGAGTAGTGCTTCCTACTCTCCGTGAATGACAATTTTATGTTGTTAAAGAAATTTCTGCCTCGCAATTAATCACCAGATTCTTATTCACAAGTTCTCTATCGACAAAAATAACTTTTCCTGTTTTCCATTCTTTGTCTGTGTCAAGCTCGACTCCATTTTGCCGTCTGTAATACTTATAAACTCCAGTTGGTAAATCACTTTCTACAGCATCAGCCCATGCGGATCCATTATATTTCTTGAGAACAACTTCTTTTTTTACCTTATCAATATGATAATAGAAGTCTCCTGTATGAGGAGACTTTGGAGCTTCTGTAGAGAATGTAGTTGATTTAATTGGATCAATTTCTTCTCCATTTAAATATGCTAAAGTATACACCGCTCCAAAAGTTGTTTCATTTGTAAGTTGTGTACCTACAGAACATAACACTTGTAAATCAAGCGGGTCATTTTTATCGGTCACAGTCCAATATGCAATATATTCTTTCCCGCCATATGTCGCTGTACATTTAAATGAAGCGAGAGAATCTACCATCACTGGAGTAACTGTTAATTTACTTGTTGTCTGCCCCTCAATAATTTCGTAATTTCCACTTTTGAATTTTGCCCACTTATATGTAATGCCTGAAGCGATAATTGTACTTCCGTCAGAAAGTTGAGTTTCTAATACGACATTATTACCACCATTTACGATTACATCACCTTGCGGAGCATAAATCTGTAACAGTACCGCATTCGTTGCTTGAATACTCTTTGTCCAACCAAATTTTTTAACAACAGAAACACCACCTACAGTGAAAGTAAGAGAGAATGTTCCTGATAAATCAGAAGCAGAACCGAGGTTATTTCCTGCAGGAACATTTATAATCAGCAATCCATCATTAGATGTTGTACCGGCTGTGTTTGTTTTTACAGTAACTCCAGATGGTAAAGTTCCAGGAGTGCATGTTACTGCAGCTCTGCTTAATCCCTTATATGCATAAAATGGGATATTGATATCTCTTGAAATCTTAACAGTACCATTTGCATTACATGGGATGACCTCTGCTTCATTACCCATAATTACAGAAATAGAATCTTCACCCGGTTTACCATTTCCACCATCAGTACCGTCTCTTGTAACCATTACAGTCTGTGAGTCCAATTTTGTTGTAGTTCCACCTGACGCATACAACTCACATTTAATTGCTCTTACAGTTGTGTTGGACGGTGTGTATACTTTACTAGGCTCATCTGTTGAGGATGTATATTTAGCTGTTCCGAAATTTAAACCATCCGTTGATTCTAAAATAACAAATCTACCATTATATACGGTTTGTGTTGTTGCTGCTCCAACTTGCTTCATTCCTGAAAATGTTACATTAGCTGGTGCAAATACATTATTCTTTCCAAGATTCATAGAAAGTGTAGATGCTTCAACAGAATAAATAACCGCATCAGACCCATCAACACCGGCACGCTGTTTAATTAATGAAAATCTCTTTTTCAAAGTTGTTGCTTTTGACACACATGAAAATTCAACATGACCAACATCAATATTATTATCCATTTTTGTTACCGTGTATTTATTGCCTACAAACGTACCTGTAATTCCTTCACTTGGAACTGCACTGATAGTCCATTTAGATGTTACATCAACACCACCTTCAAATACGCCTACAGTTGTTTCTGCTCCTTTATAACCAGTGTCTGGATTAACAACACCACTTGAATTACAAGGAAGGGTATGACTTTCGTTACTTAATACAACTGCTACGGTACTGTTTCCGGCAGCACCATCTCTGATTTTTGTGATTGTATGTAAGTCATATACAGATGAATCATTTGTTACCAACTTAATTACTGCCACATCATTATTAAATAAAATATTTTCCGATGCTTTAATATTGATAGTAGCTCCGTTAATGGATGGATTGTTTGTCGTTGGCATTGCAACAAATGAACCATTTGCATTTTTATATTGCCACTGTGAAATATTTACGTTTGTACAAGTAGCAGTTAACACAATAGTATCAACACCTACTAAAGTCTGATTTGAATTATATAAAAATACAGACTCTCCAGAAACTGAACAATATTTTGCCTCAGTTGCTTGCTTAGACAGTGAAAAAGTCATCTGAGCCTGTGTCTCTAATGTTACATTGGTGCTTGGGTCTGTATACTGTACATTTGCAATATATGTAAGGATTCCGCTTTGAATTGTCCCAAGAAAATTCTGTGAAACTGTAAGAACTCCATCTTTTACAGTTTCTCCTGTTTTTAAATCCGTTGGAGCAGATGATCCCTCTTGTCTTTTCCATGTTACAGTAAGACCTGTTTTTGGCAGTGTAAGCTGTTGATCATTAAAATACATAATTGGTGTAAGAACCAAATTTGTTTTACTCCAATCTGGAGTATATACAGTCGTAGCTTCATTCGGATTTTCGATGACAGTCTGTGGTAAGCTACTTGTGATATACAAGCTAATTCGACCAACATCTGTAGCATCAGTAATTGTAATAGAACTATATGCTTTTGCTAAAGCCATAAAATACCTCCTTTAAAAAACTGCTCTTGCGAGTTCTTTATCTTCATTAAAAAAGGAACAAGTAAAACTTGCTCCTCCGAATACATCTTCGTTTGTAATATGCAAACCTTTCGTTCCGTTTGCATGTGCTGTGTTCCAGTAATGATCCCCATCAGAATCTGGAGATTGTCTTGTCCATATAAAATGTGTCTCATCGTACATATCTGTAATATTGCTCTGACCAAGATATAACGTCGGTGAGAGAGTAGTATTTATCATTCCGGGTCTGAACATCGTTCCGTTAGAGGAATAGATATTCATTGTGTACGGAGTAGACACTTTAATTCCATCAATCTGTGTTTGCATATTAGAAAATTTGTTTTCGATAGTAGTGAATGATGCGTTGATACCTTGTCCATTAATAACAACATCAGACACATGTATTTTCCCATCGTTATCTTGTTCTACAGCTTGAAAAGCTAATTTCTCTTTAGCAATTGTGGAATCTGCAATCATGTCATTTTTGATTAAACCATCTTCAATTGCAGATTCTTTAATTCCAGTAGAATCAATAAGAACACCTTTTCCAGTTTCGTCATACAGACAGAACGTAAAATTATTGTTTGAATCTCTTCCTATTTGAATACGAACTGTTCCGTTCTTGTCTTTGAATTGCATTGTATTTCCTGCAATTACCATTCCACCGTCATCAGATTCAATCTGAAATTTATCTGCAGAAATAGTACCTGCTTTTAACATTGATACTGTAATCTGTGCTGCAATCAAATCTTTAATAACAGCTTCATCAATTGTCACATTTTGTGCTGTCAAATTAATAATGTGACCGAGTTCTGCCGAAACATTACCAGAGATCAAGTTATCAATATTCGCAACATAAGCAGCAAGTTTTTTGAAATCACCAGATTGAGCAACGATCTGTCCGGCAGAAATAAGTTCAGCTTGTAAATATTGAAAGAATCCATTCTCGGCGTGTATATTAATACACTTAATCATTTCAGCTTCCAATGTTCCCGGAGTAATATAATTTCCGTTTCCACCACCAATAATACTTCCTCCAGAACCATTTACGATGTTTTGAACTTTATTCGTAAATGCAGAAGACTGAAGCAACTTTTGCAAAATTTCATAAATATTTTCATCGGTAATTTGTAGATTTCCAACGTAATTATTTCGAGCGCCTGACCCACCAAGATTTGATCCTGTTCCCAAAATTGAAACAAAATCATTTCTGTCAGATTTTGATGCAATCATGTTGGAGAATGTAATAGAAAAATTATTATCAAAAAGAAATGGATTAAATGAAATTGTCATGACCCTCAATTTAACAAAATAGTCATCACGAATTCCTAACCAAATGAAGTTTCCAAAATCTAAAGACAGAGCGTGTAGCTCAGATCCTATTGCAGAAAGTAAATTATCCACATCAGTAGAATATGTTGTTTGAGGAACAGAAGATGCCATTAATTCTTCCATTGCAATCCTACATAATTCTGTTTGTACAGTTACAATATCTGTGAGAGAATCTTGACTTCCTACAAATATATTTTCATTCGTATATGGAGTAGGGTTTGTTATGTGATAAAGCTCCGCCAATTCTTCCTTTTCAAAACCACCTAGAGTATCACTTGTCCAAGATTCTAATGCCATATCTTGTCCAAGAGAAGCGCGCTTCTTTCCGAGTTTTTTTTGTTTATCTTCCTCTGTTTTAGCTTCTTCTCTACGCTCTTTTAAAGCAGCAGCACATGAATCAGAATTATTTTCGTCTGTTTGATATGCATTTTTTTCATAGAGTTCATGTTTGTCTTTAAATCCGTCCTCGGTTAAAGCCGGATATTTTTCCGGATCTTCTTTTGTGAGTTCCTGATACCTTTCCCATGTCAAATCATAATGGCTTTTGGCTAATAACTTTGCCTGATCTTGATAAGATTTTAACTTTACTTCAAGTTCATTGATACCATAATATTTCCATGTTGTTTCATAGTCTTCAATATAATCCTTTTCACCTTCCGATGTTGGTAATTTTCGATTATCAAATTCAATCTGGATATTAGGAAGAATCGTATCCACAATCTGATGATACATATTTGCATCGGGAGATGCATTAAGAGCATCGATATCAAAATTTCCGTCCTCGTCTACATATATTTTTTCATATCCAAGTTTCTGCGCCTCATAGTCCTTTTTTAAAGCTTCGAGAGCAGTATCGGACAAGCTATGCCAATTATCTGGATCGCAGTCTCCGGTCGGTATGCGAATATAAATTTCAGTTATTTTGTCCTGAAGTGTATTCCATTCTTTAGACATATTTGAATAGTCAACTCTAGCCTGTTCGCAGAAACTGAACCAAGCTTTATATTTTTCAATCGTAGAATTGCTAAGATATTTATTGTTGAGCCAGAATGGATCGAGATAGAAGAGTGTGTTACTTCCACCGTTACATTGTTCAATTCCTAAATCATCTGCTCCAGACACTCGATATTTTGTATACATATTTTCATCATCTACAGTAATATCGTGTGAGTTCTGCACATTTCGATATCCTATTGTGACGTTCGTTTCTTCTCCAAAATTCTCTACACGATAAAAATTAACAACAAGATTTTTATAATCGAATTCAACAATACAGCTAAAAAATTTCTCAAAATCCTGTGTGATAAAACTGTACACATCATTGTAATCAATATTGAATGTTCCGATTTCGTCTTTTAAGTAAACAATTTTCTTTTTAACCTCGCCGTTTTCAATCGTTTCATATTCTTTTGGAATATTATCGATATATCCGACCTTCCATCCAGGTACTTTATCTACTAAAATATTAACCAGACTTAATTGAGGAGTTTTTTCGTTGTAGAATTTAATTTGTTCCTTTGCAAATTCAACACCTTCAATTTCTTCTACATTTCCATCTACCAACATTTCTAAAGAATCAGTTGTTCCGCAATTAACTTTCCATCCGTCCAATGGTATTTGTCCATACTCTCCTTGAGCGGAATTCGCCGTTATGCTTTTATATTCTTTTGTTCCGATTCCATGTATTTCCGGGCTATCCATAATAAACCAGCCTAATCCAGATATATACATCTTCATATATTTGGACAACCAGTTATACGCATTTGATTCTGTCATCTTACCATCATCAGTTTCGATATATCGATTCACGTCAAATGCGATAGTAGACACATCATTACAAACTCCTTCAAAACTCCCAGTTGATTCATCAATTCCATTTATAGCACACAAGATAACTCTGCTTGGCGTGGCAAGGTAAGCGACTGTTTTTTCGTGCTTTCCGTATATATCATAATTAAAATGCAATTAAATCAGCGCTCCTTTCCTTGGTTCCAAGTAAGTTATATCTAAAGTAACATTTCCAAACGCCCTGAATGTATTATATCCATTGATTAATCTAATCCAATAAATATTATCCTCTGCTTGAATCCCAACACGTTCAAAAACGACTGGTCGTCCAAGTTCATCATATAATGCAAGATTTTTGCAATCCAATTTTAACTGTAAGTCTCGTTGCACCTGGCAGTAGAAAAATCCTCCCTGAAAAATATAATACTGCCCGTTTTCAATATAGTACGCGCCATACTTATTCTTCACTCCGTAAGAATCGGTAAGATAGAATAGGATAGCAGTGTTGTTGCATACAGATACCACATGACTATCTTTGTCATATACATATTCAAGAGTATACCCATTCATTTTTGCGTAATTTTCAATTTTATTCATCAATAATTGTAACGTCAATTTGTTTGTGGATTGTAGTGAGATTGTGCCAGATTCAAGTGTTTTACTGTCTGACAGATTATGGATATAGATTTGTTCTGTGGCTTTCGGATGTATATTAATAACTGGATATACATATCCGTATTTGTCGCTGCTTGTATTCTGCAACATAAAGTTTTTACTACGTGTAATGATTTGTTGATCTTGTTTTTCTACATAAGAAAATGGAGAGTTACATGTAAATGTGCAGCGGAGACCGTAACAAATTCCCCAATTTTCATATGGGGTAACAGAAGAGAAGTAACCCTTTACTTTTACAACTTCTTCTTGCTGTGTTGTGATTTTTAACCATCTATGTTCTTGAGGTGATGTGAGCCATGAAACCGTTTCCTCATATTCTTCTGTAGATAATTCTAATTCTTCCTGAGATGTATTTACCTCGTAATCCTTTGTGATATGTATTTCAAATACAAGTGTTTCTGTATATGTTGTTCCAAATCCAGTCACCTCTGGTCGATATTTATTCATTGTAGTAGATTCCATTTCCCTCACAATAGTTGATGGAAGGGAAGTATCGTCATCAAAATTAACAGAAGAAAGATTCTGTTGTTTCAAAGTTTGCTCATCAAATTCAAAATCTTTACATACTAGAATCAATATAATTCACCTCAACTTTCTTTCATTTTTATATCAAAAAAGAGCTGAGAAAATTCTCAACTCTTCGTGTATTCGTTATTCATAAATGACAGGAATATCCGTTTGACAGAATATTCCAAATTATTTCTAATATTAGTTAGAGAACAGAGTCAAACAATTTATACGGTCACAGTAATAATATGATTTATTTTTTAAAATGTTTAATCTCTATCTTTTTAAAATCTTTTGTATTCAGCATTATTTCTTCTGAACTATCCTCTGTTTTGTCTATGAGGATATTATTATTCTCGTCAAACAGACCATACCTTGATAATACAACAAGTGGCTCTCTCTGATTCTCTTCGCAAAATCTTAAATGACCGGCGTAAAATGTTCCATCGCTTTGATATATCTTTAATGCGGTGCCATTTTGATATACATCATCCCATATGTTTTTGTTTGTTGTGCGACTTATATTTAGTATCCGCAGTATTTTATTATATCTACGAGATGATATAATTATGCTTAACAATATAGAAGAAATTGTTGCAATTATGATACATATCCCTACAAATATGATCTCATCATTTATTGCAATATGTAATTCTTTAAATAATATGTTTAAAAGAATTTTAATAACATATGATACCACAATACTTTTCAATACAATATTTTTTAGAGAATCTCCATCTCTAAATCTTGTCCATTGATATATAGTTAAAAATATATATCCAGGAACAATATAAGAAAGAATTTGTGGTAATTGATTTATAATTTCAGTAATCCAGTTTATACTGATCACTCCTCTTGATTTTCTTGATTAGATGATTCTTGCTGAATCCATCCTTTTATGTTATTAGTAAACTCGTTACGTTCTGTAGAAGATATTTCTACAATGACGTTACGATTAGAAATTTCATTTTTACTACACATATAATTATCTCCATACACAATATTTTGATATATTTTATCATATGTGTATATTTATTACAAGCGGCAGGACAATAAATCCCGCCGCTTATTTTTAAAGTGTCCGATGCATTCCAAGTTTATGAGCCTCTTTGGTAAATTCCTTTGTGACTCCTTCAATTACTTTCTTCATGCCTGGATAAGTTTCCTTGTCAATACTTCCTTGAACTTCTATCATCTTGTCATAGTAATTGTTTGTTACATTAGGTCTTTCACCAAGGCTGTTGGCAATGTTCAATGAACTATAAATATCATCTTTGTGTTCACCAAGATCCATAATGTTCTTTGACAGTCTTGCATTTACAACAGCATCACCATAAGTAATTGTCGTAGCTGTTCCTGTCAATGCACCACGCCTAACCATCATTTCAGGATTATTTCCTTCATTGATGCGAACAATTTCTGAACCATTTACAAATTTCTTTGTTCCAGACGCATAACCTCTTAACTGGTCAAGACTTACCCAACCAAGGTCACGCTCTCCGAAACGAGGTGTTCTACTAATATGATATTTCTTCTGTGCCCAATTAGCATTATTAACACTGGTAATATATACTTCCTGACCACGCATTTCATTTCCAGCAGGGGACTGACCGTCAGAAGAGTAGAAGTAATCTCCGCTTGCGAATACTACTTTGTCTCCAACATTCGGTACTCCGTCTCCTCCACCATTATTACTCGGTGGTGGTGTAGTTGGTTTTGGCGGTTCTGGTTTTGGTGTAACAGTTACTGCACAACTATTTGTTGAAGTAGCACCGCCACCATCTGTTGCAATTGCACTAATAGTAGTGCTACCTGCTTTGACAGCATGAACAGTTCCATTTGCAACTGTAGCAACATCTGGATTTGATGACACCCACTGTAAACTCTTATTTTTTGCATCATTTGGTCTAATTGTCGCTGAAACTGTGCCTGTAGAACCTTCCTGTATAGAAAGTGTCCCCGGACTTAATGTAATTTCTGCAACAGGTCTGTTGGATAAGTCTGGATTCTTGCTGATATCGCCTTGAATCTGGTCATTCTTATCCTGTGTTGTTCCGTTCTGAATCTGACCGGTATTCACACCCGTCCAATCATCCGGTCTATAATTAGGAGCGTTAGTCATGCTGTTGTCAACCTGATCTTGTGCTCCATTACTTGTACCAAGATTTCCAAGATTATTGGATAAATCCTTATTCGGTACAAATCCTGTACTGTTGATGATTTGCTGAATTTTGTCATAAGCCTGTTGGTAGTTTCCAACAACGCGGTTTAACATTCCAGATATTACTTGTTCCTGCTTTTCAGCATTATGAGTAACATCGTATAATGTTTCCTCCAGCTGCTTATCGAGATCCTCACTCAAACCGTCCAGACCATTCTGACGCACATCATATTCATGGTCATCACGGGTGTCTTGCATTTCTTCTTCTGCATCTCTGAGTTGTGCTTTTAACCTCTTTAATTCAGCCTGAGCACTCGCATTATTTACGCCTTCGAGTGCTGAAATCTGAGCTTTCAATGTATTCACATCTCTAGCCTGTTTACGCAGAGTCTTATTGTAATCAGCATTTTTCTTTTTGATATCCAACAATTCCTTCTGCTTATCAATCGATTTTTGAGCAACTTCATTCTCTTGCTCAAGCATCTTTGTATAGAGATCAACAATAGAATCTTTGTAGTCTTCAACAACGCCAACAGAGCTTGAAATCTGATTGAGAAATTCTTTTTGCTGCTCCTTATATTCACTTGTTGAGATATTCCCGTTCTTTAAATCCTCATCAAGCTTCTTCAATGCCTCTTGATAATTCTTGATTTGCTGTTTCGCAGCATTCATACCCTGACTAATCAAAGACAAATTTGCAATACCATCTACAGTTAAACCGCCGTTCTTATCAAGAAAAGCATCACTATTTAAAAGTCCTCTTAAATCATCTGTCTGGTCAATCAGATCACCTAATGCTTCCTGTCCATCAAAGAACGGTTGCCATCTTACTTCCCAGATTTTATTTTTGAGGTCTTCAATGTTCTCCATTGCATCAAAGATAGCGTCATCGAGCTTTTCTATCTCTTCCGCAATTTCATTATATTTGTCAGAACCGACATCATATTTTGCCTGATCCTTTAATAGTTCATTCCGCTTATCGTAATTTGCCTGAATCTGTGCATTTGCATTGTCAAGCTGTGCCTGTAAATCTTTTTCAGATACCTGTTCACCTTTTGATTCTGTAAGGTCAGAATTGTTTTCCAGTCGTTTTGCAGTTCTGTCTAACTCATCAATAACCTGTTGCAGTTTCAGTAAATCAAGTTCTCTTAACTGATCTTGTAATTCAATCAGTGTTTTCTCAGCTTCAGCAGCTTCTTGCCGGAATCCATTTAATGCAGCTTGTGCTTCAAACCATTCCGTTGAGTATTCAGCCATATACCCATTTGCCATGAGTTTATTGATTTCATCTTGATATGATTTAATCTGTGACTGTAATTTACCTGCAACGTCCTGTTGATTTTTAATAGATTCTTGCAGAGAGCCATACATATTATCGGAATATGCAGATTCTCCTTTTGCAGCTGCTAATTCACGTAATGCTTCCTGATAGTCAACAGCGGAAGACTCAATTCCAGTCATCATGTCAATGTAGTCTTCGATATTCTCAAGTGCTTTCTTTGTAAGTTCGCTCTGTTTGTTTAAAAGGTCATCGTACTGTTTGTTGCAATCTACGAGCTTATCATACCATGATTGTGCTTCACTAATTATTTTCTGAGTATCCTGGTCATATTTTGAAATATCCAGAGAACCGTTCTGAATCTGATGGACAATAAGAGGGTTTATTCCGCTCTGTTGTACAACAGAGTTAAAGTGACTTTGGTAAGTCCCAATAGCTTGTTGAGTCTTACTCATTAGTTCACTATTCTTAGACATTGCCTCATATAACTTTTCTTGTTTATGCGGAAGATGAGCAATACGTTCCATTTGACTCATCAATAAATCATACTGTGATTCTAGTCGTTTGAATAATACATCAACCCAGTCTGTATATCCAGACACTGCTTCTGATAACTTCTCTGCTGCTTCGGATGTATCTGATGCTGCTTTAGACGTATCAGTTGCTGCTCTGGAAAGGTTATTTGATGCAGAGTTGAGATTTGATCCTATTCCAGAAATGCCAGATTGACTTCCTGAGCCTCCAACGCCGAAGCTTCCGCCACCACTTCCATTTGCTAAAGCAGTACCAGAAGCGTAAGCACCACCCATATATACTTTTGCACGAGAATTTACATATCCTTTAGAAAGTAAATCGCGAGTCTGAAGATGATTGAAGATTATGTCTCCACGTTTTAGATTTACAAATTCAGCACCATTGTCTCCAATAGTTGTGAATTTTCCTCCTCTGATCAGTAATTCAGCTCCTAGTTCTCCAACTAAAGCACGTTCGTCTTCTTTAACTCCCCAGTCTCCTTGAGAAAATGCATGACCTGCTTTTGAATTAGCTGTGCCTTCTGCGTGAGCCGTTCCGTTAAAACGCGGCATAGAAACATTTGGTTTTCCGCCTCCTCCGGGAACAGTGCTTTCTGTTGTAACTCTATGTGTGTAAATATAAGTATGAGCAGCACTTCCGTCTAATCCATACAACATACTCTGCACTCCAGAAATTACAGGAGTTGCGTTATCATTTGCTTTGATATTCGTGTTTGATTCATCAGGAATACTTTCTACACTTCCAGTTACATTTTCTGCTGTTAATGAAGCAGAAGCATCAGTTGCGGTGATAACAGCCGTCTTTTGTTCTGGCGTAAGAGAGTTCCAAAGACCAATTACATAAGTTGCTTGATCCTGAGCAGTCATTGATGTAAATTTTGGATTTGCACTCAAGCCATTCCATAAAGTAATAATACCTGTTGCATGATCTTCTCCAATTAAAGGAACTGTTTTCTGAATGAGTTCTTTCTTATTAATATCATCAATTACAGGAGTCGCATTATCTACAGCATCTAAATGTACAGGAACACCAGGAAGACTAAGACCGTGTATTGCCTTTTCCATTACCGACTGTAGATCATTATCTACTTCATAAGTAATCGTTCCATCCGCAGTTATAACAGGCTTCAATGCTTTTTCTACACCATCTATCTCAGCAGTATAAGTAACTTTTCCATTCTCATCTTTGACAGCCTGAACTACAGATTCAACCCCAGAAACATCAGCATTATATTTAATGGTCTGATTTGCTTGAAGATTATTTAAAGCCGTATTCATTTCTTCTGTAGAATTAAATGTTTTAACTTCAATTTCCGGAGAAAGATTTTTTATGTCTTCAAGTAATTCTTCTTTATTTTTTACTTTTAATTCTGCATCAAGCTCAATACCGTTTTCTTGTGCTAACTGACGAATTTGTTCTTCCATCAAACTAGCTACTTCATCCGTATTTTCGCCATATTTATTTTCTCTAAGGATTTTATCTCGTTCTTCTTTTAAACTACTGATTGCTGTTTTTGCCTGTTCAACTTGTTTTGCATAATCATCTGCAGATTTTGTTATGAGTTGACCAAGATTAGCTTGAGTTTGCTGTAAGTCAGATTCAAGTCCCTTAATTTTCTCACGTTGTTGATCGATCGCTGTACTATCTGCTCCAGTTGCTTTAAGCCTTGCCAATTCTGATTTTGCATTTACAAGCTCTGTGCTTAAGTCAGATACACGTTTTGCACCCTGTTCAACAGAACCAACAAAGTTATTGCTGAATCCATAATCTTCAAGACGACCAAACATGTCCATAAAAAATTCAAAACCTACGCCCATATTTGTCGCAGCTTGCTCTAAATCTTCTATATTATATGTCCATTGTTCTGTTCCGTCGGCAACTGTCTTTAATGCCATTCCTTTACTTTCAAGGTCAGTTAAGAAATTATGTACGCCAGATGCATCTTCTGTAAGATAACGAGCAGCTTTAGCATAATTTTCAGCAAAGTTTACAGCATCCTCTGCACCAGTAGGAGAGAAGTAGGCGGCTCTCTTTTTAAAGTCGTCGGTTCCGATCAACCCTTTATCAAACATTTCTTTTGCTTGCTCAAGATATGATTTTGCCTGAACATAGTCATCACCGGCATTTTTAGTTTCGTCAGCAGCACTAATTGCTTCGAAATTTTTATTTGCTTCTAAATCAATACCTGTTGCAGCAAGTGCTTTTGCATTTTTGATTTCTGATTTAAGTTGGTTGAATGTTCCTGTAAATTTATCATTGACAACAAGATCGTATCCCTTTTCAATATCCTCTAGTGATAATTCGTTTACTGCAGACCCAAAGACATCTTTAAGTTTTTCAAGTTTTACCTCAGAATCATCGATAATTTTATCAAAACCTAAAGATTTTTTGAATGATTCCTGTGCTGCGTTGTCATCAGGAAAAGCTGTTTTTAATGCCTTGTCTACGAAATTCTTATATTCATCAAAATTCAGAGATGAAGTGTCCAGTGTAAGCATATCTTTAATTGCTTTTTGACCTTCAGGTTTCATATCAGATAATGGCTGAATGATTTCTCCATACATAAATGACATGAAATCTCCGCCATATTTATCTGAAACAGTTTCGTAATTTATATTGTCTGTATTTCCGAGAAATGCATTTTGAATTGATTTATCTAATTTTGTAAAAGTATCAGACGTTTGTAAATACTGTCCGAGTGACTCACCCATTTTAGACCATTGTTCTTTAATAAGAAGTTCTGTTGCTGCAATACTTTTTTCAGCTTCTGCATTTTCAATAGACATTGAATCAATGGCTTCACTTTTATATTTTGACAATGTATTTTTTATCTCATTTGCAACATTTTTATCGAATCCTGATGTCGATATTGTCACATTGCCTGCATCATCAACAGCCTCTTGCATTGCAACACCATTATCACTTAAAATCTTTGCAATTTCTCTCTGTGCTTTTGCTCTGTTTTTCCCATATGATTTTAAACCTAATGTTATATCACCAGAAGAAGATAATTCATCAGCGTCAATTTTCATATCTGCCATCGCTTTATCATTTTTATCAATGGTATTTTGCAGATCTTTAATTTTATCTTTGTACTCATCTATTTGAGCAACTGTGCCTTTATAGTTATCTTGTAATTTATTTCCAATCTCAACATTCGCAGACAACATCTGTGAGTCATATAAGTTCCTCAGACTTGCTGCAGCAGAATCAGCATTACTTCCAAGATTAAGAATTGCATTTCCTTGTGAATCATAACCCTCAACAAGTGATGGGAATTGTGATGCTAACTGATTACTAATATCAAGATATTGTTGGTATTCATCAGAAGATAATCCTTTATTTTTATTCGTTACAGTATCTACGTTCTTACTTAATTCGCTGTATTTCTTTGCAATAGAATCAATTGCATCACCTGTCGTTTCAATATCATCTGCATTATCTGCAAATGACTGACCAAGTGTGTCCAGAGTATTCTTGCCTTTAGAGAACTCAGCAAATGTCTCATCGATAGAGCTTTTCGCTTCTTTTCCTTTGGCAATCATTTTTTCTTGACGATGAATGTAGTCATCAATCATAGTAATAACGCCTTGAATCGCTACACCGGCAAGCATACCGATACCTGCGTTTAAAAGACTTGAACCGATCATTCCTCCTACGTTTTTAAGAGTAGAAGTTACTTTACCAAATTTTGATGTGGATTTAGAAGCTGACTCGATATGCGTATCCATATCTTTAATGTTCTTCTTCCCAGAATCAACGTCACCTAAAAATGTAATAAGTTCTTTGTCTGCGTATCCCATAGATTTTGCCCAATCAACCCATTTCTCAGGTTGATTATCGCCTAATCCTGAAATAACTTTATTTGCTTTTAAAAACTCTTCACTTATTTGTGGAGTTTTATTTTTGTATGCATCAAATAAGCTGAACCCAGTATCCTTATCATAGTTGAAAACCGTATAGTTTTGATGTACACTTATATTAAATACTTGCAATATTTTATATAAGGAAGGAAAATATGAGTTCAAAAATTAAATTCTGCGAAAAATGTTCGCAAACAAAAAAGAATATGGAGTCAGTAAATACAAATTATTCAGATGTTGAATCGCTTATTGAATTTGGCAAAGGAATGATAATCGGATTTTCAGATGATGTAAAACGTTGTCCATACTGCGATAACGATCTGGAAACCATCAACATGTCCACTGACGATTTCCTAACCATCCGTGATGCGTCCAATTGTAATCGAGATTTACTATTTGCAATGATAAAACTGCATGATGAAGATCCAATTGGGTATGAATTAAAAATGGCTCAATTCCGCGAGATAGCAGAACGTAAAAAAGCAGAGGAATCCAAACCACGTTGTCCGAAATGCGGATCAACCAACATAACCGCCGGACAAAGAGGATATTCGTTCTGGACTGGATTCTTAGGAAGTAATAAAACAGTCAATAGATGTTCTAACTGTGGTCACACATGGAAACCGTGAGATGAGAGTGGGTTAGATATTGAGATGTTCCATCATCATTTCTGATTCTAACTCACGTATTCTCTGCTTTAGGTCATTACATGATTTGTGCTGCTTTTTCAATGTGTATTCGCATGAATAATCTGTTTTGTGAAGACCAAAATTATTTTCGATTTTCTCATTAAAATCTTTATGTATTTGGTTCAACACCTTTCGATTGTTTTTGCTTAATGAATATAAGAATATAATCATTCTACATTTTGTAAAATGTAAAAATGCATATATTTTATAATGCAGTAAGCGTAAATTTTTCAATTTTAGATTCACCACCTTTGGAGGAAATTTTATGGATAACAAATCTATAAGTATGAACAAAATTATGAATATTGTAAAATCTGCATATGAATATTACAATTTGAAGATCTCGGACATTACTGTATTTGACCTTAAAAATTTGTTCTTTACAGATGATTTATACGAGTCTGTATCGAAAATTCAACAAGACGCTAATCTTATATTAAAAGACAATTTAACAAATGGTTGTGTTGTATTTCCAAACGATAGCAATAAATTAGCATCTCCCGTTATGTTCTTACGTACGCAAAATTTAGATATGTCTAACATGCTTATTGCATTTTTTCACGAATTAGTCCATATTGAAGATTTTTACAAATTTGCGGAATATAAAAATATTGATATTTCTAAAATTAAAGAAATGAAAAATTACGAAAATTTTTGTTTATGGAGTGAATTTCATGCTTTCTATTCAGAAAATTTATATACTTATAAATTTGTAGATTTTTCTAATAATACGAACGATTTCGAATCAATGGAACACGTTTACGTAGAAAATCTTGCAGCTTATCTTTACAGAGAACGTAAACGGGTATTTCAAAATGGGGAAATTTTATATTACGATATATCAAGAATTCTTGGTCGTATTGCTTTCCCAGATATTTATGATAAAGTTGTCGATACCGATTGCTCATATATATACGAATATTTAAAAGAGTTTTTCCCTCAAGAAAGCCAATTTGAGAAAGTAAATTCTCTCTATCGATTTTACGTGCAAGTGTTGAGGGATGGGGATATTCTTGATCGATTGAATGAATTAGATGATTTAATATGTCTTCTTTAGTGATTTTTATTTCGAGTTTATTGTTGCTGTTTTTCACTACATCACCTTCTTTATTTTAATGTGGAGTGGGGGAGTGGTCTAAAAATACTTCCTGCTGCGGAATTTTCCTGTTAATTTACAATTAGCTCTATACGAATACTCCTTTGAATATTCTTTAAACTCTTTGCGTTCAATTACACCATGAGGGCTTTCGTATATTCCGCTGCATAATTTTCTTTGATAATCATCATATAATTTTTTTGCTGTTCTGTCATAAATCAACATCACCTAAAATTTTTTCTTTAAACTTTTTTATAATTGAATAACATTCGGATTGATTTACATCCGTTCCACAATACAGTGTGTTGATTAAGCACTTTACAATATAATTTTCTTTCTCTTCACGCTGTATAAAATTATCAATTTGATTATTATTAAACATTTTAACACCTCAATTCTGAAAGGAGATTTTATGATCACTGAAGAAAATATAATTTATACAACTACTCTTATAAAAGCATATAATTATGAAAAGAACATCTGTAATACGGGAACTGGATTCTTCTGTAAAGACGAAGAAAATTATTATCTTATAAGTAATAAACATATTGTAGACGGATGTACTGAATTCGAATTCAAAGTTCCTATGTATGGAGACGATAAAATAGTAACAACAAAAATAAAAATTGATCCATCAAGTCATTCTCTGTATGATATAGGTGTAATAGGCATAAACGCTGTTATGTCATCAAACTACAAGTACAATATAAAATTTATCGAAATATCTGATTTCTACAATGATCAGCTTTTTAAATGTTCAAATATTGAGAATATTATTATGCTTGGTTATCCACAGGGGATGAAAGGAGATCCCCTTGGTTGTCCTATTATTAAAAGTGGCATAACAGCAACCCCTATATCCAAAAAGTATAATGATCAGGAGATATTCTTGACAGACATTCTGTCATTTCCCGGTTCCAGTGGGTCACCTATATTTATAAAATATAATGATTCCTATATTCTCGTAGGAATTCATTATGCTTCTGCAACAACAATAGACGATGGATCACATATAGGATTAGGGTTTTGCATTAAAGATTCCATATTATATAATTGGATAAAAGGAATCTAAAATTTAAGCGTTGCTGTTTTCTTGGAATCTGTTAAGAATTGAATTAAATTGTCAAGATCTTCTACAGTTACGTTACTTTCATTTAATATCGAAACGATTTTATTTTGTAGATTTAAGTAAGAGCAATTATCAATTTTAAATGAAATGCTCGATGCACGTAGTTCAATGGAATTAAAATCATTTTGATTAGGGCTTTCACATGTTTCCATTTCTTCACCTTCTTTTATAAAATTTTACATACGAAGAAGAGATGTCTCAATTGATGTCTCTTGACTAAAAATTATTTCACTTATGAGGGCGTAATGCCTCATCTCTCTGATAAGAATAAATCTTATCTCTCTATCGCCTGACGATGCAAATCAGAGCAGTAAATATTACTACTTTTAATAAAACAAAATATAAAACTCATAATGTGGGATTATGCTATCCCAATCCAAAAATATCATAACTACTATAAACCACGCTTTCACGTGGTTTATAGTATGTTGTCATTTAAACTCATGCCATAACGACAATCGTTTTCCTCCTATTCGTCTGCACATCTATCGGCTAATGGACACCCATTTCCGTGTGATATGATACAAACTAAGCCAATGGACACCCATTTCTCTGTTTGTACATGGAGTATAACAAATAATATACAAGATGTCAATATATACTAAAAAAGTTTTATAATTCCATAAGATTCAATATCTCCTTTGTTCCCGTCATACATTTTAGGTATAATAACATCCAGCATATTGTGTTTGACTTTAGAATTATTTAAATATTTAATGCAATTATATGCAACAAGATCAGCAATTTGCAATCCAATACAATTATCCTCTTTTACTAAAAAATTCGTTGTTGTAATATATTTTTCAATTGCAGTGGAATGATAAATATTAGTTCCGTATTTTAACATATGAAAATAATATTGCTGAATTTTTTTGTTTTGTGTTTCTTCTCTTGACTCAAAAATAATACTTCCTCTTGCATTATTTTTATTAAGGAAGTGAATATAATTGTTAACTATAGTAGAAAATAGCAATTCATATGCATCATGGCTTATTGATTTAGGATATTCGCTATTATAATTTTTAGCATTTATATATGCAGAAAGAATTTTAAATTTCGAAGATGTAAGAGAAGAATAGAATTCATTCCAAAATTTTTCGCACATATCTTGATTTCCACACATACATGAAAAATCATTTTGTTTCTTAATCATATCTGTGTAATGAAAAATTATATTAGGATTTTCTAAAATTGATTTACATTTTAATATATTTGGTATTAAATTATCCTTATATTCTTTTCTTGATATAAATATTCCGCCAAGCAATAGATATGGGTTAAACTTTGTTACGTTGCTTTCGTCTAAAAATAAGATATAATCTGTATTGTCAATCTTCATATTTTCTCCTTTTCATCATTAGTATCACTTCCATTATATACTAAGAATGAATAGAAGAGTAGTCTGAACATATGTTTTTATAAAATCAAAACATCAACCAATATAATAAAAGAGCAGGGCTATTCCCTATTCTTTTCTCTCAAGAATTTTGCAATAGCAGAACTTGCATTTTCCCTATCTGTGGTAGTCGCTGGAATAAATTTACTTTTCTTAAAATCATCTACGATTTTAGTAGTCGCCTTCCCTTTTAATAATGGAACAATAGCCTTTGAAACAGCCATATGCTTTCCCTCCTTTGTATGTATGGATACATTTTTGTATAATTACAAAAGGACAGGATATAATTCCCTGTCCTTACATCGTGGTGTTTCGAGCTATATTATTTTTAACTCATGTATTATTATACACTCTTTTCGTATTAAGTCAAGTAGAATGTAAACAATTTGTGTCTATTTTTATCTCTATTAGAAAACGACGAGAGATACGCCGTATAATCCTGTCCTGTTTTTGCAAGTCAGCAACAGGTTGTGTAGTTTGCATCAATAGAGCAGTAGTGAATACTGCCGTATCTCATATTGACATCCCAGGCTTTCCCCGGTGCGGACTGTATGTTGTGTACCATATGATACAATTACGCCTGTATCACGTCATGTCTTGTCAGTCTCTCGCGCCCTATATATGGAACTACACTTCCATGTTTTAGTTATAGTGCGTCGGGACTACCATTTTCGCATTAAATGCTTATTCCTTCACGAACGTATTTCTTCTATATAATAATACGCTTTTATTGCATCGCTCCGGTACCTATATAAATAGGCTTACGGCTTCCCCCGATATTCGACAATTTAGAAAATCTATATTTCCAAGGATGGTCATATTACACTACGATATATAATATGAACACTCTCTACGTTAATTGCATGGCGTTATTATGCAACCTTATAGAAAGGGGCGAATTCAACTATGTTATCATTACCCAACCCATTTTTTGATAGAACTGTTCCAGATAACAGCCCTAATAAAGAAGAAAAACTTCCGAATTTATTAAGAATAGTATCCAGTACTCCAATAAGTGATGATCCAGAATCAACAAGAAATCCAAAAACGTCTGAACTTATTAAAGACGTAGATAATGATTGAACTTTATTATTAAATCCTTCTATCTTACCAGAAATTGAATCTTGGTAAGCTTCATACTTTTTCATGGACTCACCGGATGCATTGTTTGCAATGTCAATATATTTTTCAACATTATCCCACTGCTCCATAAGAACCATAAATTCGTTCATATGGTTGGTTCCGGCGAAAGCTTGTGCAACGGCTCTTTTTTGTACACCTGAAAACCTTGTCCATCCCTCTGCTGTTTCAGAAAGTACCACATCAAAATCTTTAAATTCGTCTTGTGTATCTCTAAGTGAAATACCAACTCCTCGTAAAACAGTTTCTACATTACTTAAATCCTCGCCTGTTTCATAATCTTTGAGACGTGATAATTTAATATTCCCCATACGAGAAAAGATTGCGTTAAGAGACGTTCCAACAGAAGCCATTCCCTCCTGAGTTGTTTCACCGATAGCAGCAGCATAACTAAGAAGGTTTTTTGTTTCTACTCCGGCTGTTTTTGCATTGGCTGCAACTTCATTAAATGCTGTTGCCAATCCTCCAACATCTGTAGCACTTGCCATATCAATCGCACTAATCTGATCCACAAATCCCATAACCTGATCTTCAGACATTTTGTATGATTTCATAGCAGCAGTAATGGTTTTTGTTGCATTTTCTGGTGATAAATCACCTATCTTTGAGAGAATGATTGAATCTTCGGTTAATTTTGATGCTTCTTGAATTGCCTTACCCTGTTTCAACCATTCTGTAGATGATTTGGCAATATCAGAACCTGTTGCTTTTAATTTATCCCCAAGTTCATAATAAGTATCCATCATCTTGTATGCTTCGTCATTAGAAAGAGATGTAGCCATTCTAAGATCTGTCATTACATCATTGACATCAATAACATTTTGAACCATCTTTCGACTTCCATCCATTACGACATTCTGTAATACGCCGTAAACTCCGACAAATTCACTAATCTGAGTAACCGCACGTTTCAATTCTGCGATTTTACTCATTCCGGTTAATCCTTCAGCACTTGCAGCAGACTGGATAGCTCTTACCTGCGATGTATATTCTTTTGAATCTCCAGCTGTCAATGCGTTCCGTTGCTTATTTGCTAATTCCTCTAATTGATCACCATATTTATCCGCTGCTTTTGTGTTTGCTTGCAACCAAGATAAAGTCTTATTCGCAGCAGAATGTGCTTCTGATACAGAAATTGTCTTTGATAATTCTGAATTAACAGCAGACATTGCATTTTTAAATTTTTCGCTAGATCTGGTCAAATCGGAAAATGTATTCTGAACATTTACATCATTAAAGTCCAACTTTCCTTTAGAGGACAATTCTTTTATTGATTTAAGAGAATCATCATATATTTTTTTTGCAGCACGAGCTTCTTCAAGCATTTTATTTCCGCTCTGCTTTGCATACTTATTAAGTTGGCTTTCCATTTTTGCCGAAGCGGAATCGTATTTGAAAGTACTTAAACCTTTTTTCAACTTCTCTAATTCTTTATCTATTCCTGAGAACTTATTTGAACCAGATTTGTTTTGTGTATTTTCAAATCCTTTATTAAAATTTTGTCCAGCAATTTTTCCTGCAGAACCAAATGATTTCTCTATATTCTTAAACATTCCGTTGATCTTATTCAGGCTCTTCATTCCCTGAATATCAAAATCAACTTTAATCTGTTTATCGTTCTTTACTAAATTGTCTAATTTTTTCTGGGCGGCATCTAGTTCGCTTGTATCAACATTCGTATTAACACGTACTTCATATTCGCTCATTTTTAAAATCACTCCTCTCAAATTTGGACATCAAAAAAGCCCTCACGAAAGGAGAGCAGTAATAAATAAACACAGAGAAGAAATAAAACTTACTCTGTGTTTCCATAATATAATTCTATTCTTTTTGCATCATTTAAATTAATTGCAATTTTGCATGGAAAATTAGATTTGCTTGAATCGTAAGCCTTCCCGTTTTCTTCTATAATATAATCAGACAATACAAACCAAGAATCTTTTCCATGTTCTTCAAACATATCCAATATTCCGATATAAATAGCATCATCACAAATAATTTTCAATGTTGTTCCTCTTTTCATATCAATTACATTATTCCAAATACAATCATGTTGTGTTTTGAAATTAATGAATGTAAATATTTTATGCAGCCATTTTGACTCGTAAAATCGAATTAAAATAATTGCTGAAATAACAGATAGAGAAACAAGAATAACAACTCGTTCATTCCATTCAAAAATAATATCAACAAGAAAGAATTCATGTAAAAAACTACATGATGCTTTTAATATGTAGCTTATTGCAACGCTCCATAAAATTGAATGTTCTATTTTTGACGATGTAAAATAATTAAACATTGTCATAAATACAAAACCAGGTACCAGGAATTCCAACAAGAGCGGCATCTGATATAATAATTCACTGATATTTATGTTAATCTTCGTTTTCTCCTTCCCGATTTATAGAAAGATCTTGAGTGAAAATATCGATAGGAGACGGCGCATCTCATCTCGAAGGATTCTTACTAGATATTTCCCATCTAACAGATTCACGGTTTCTTGAATTTTCACACATAATAACTTCTCCATTTCATAATATTATATTTCTATTTTACATTATGAAATGAAGAAAATCCATATTCAATTTTTAATAAATTCTGTTATAATGTAATCGGATGTATATCGATTGGATCTACCACAACCAATCCGTTGCCACGGGTATGTATCTGGCAGAAGCGTCTGTGGAAGTATACATCTTGTATACGAAATGAAAAATAGTACACAGAAAGGAAATTATAATTTGAAATATTACATTAAATATGTTTCTATCCCTTTTTCATGTTGCTGTACAGAAAGGGGAAGTAAATGACGACGATTATAATTTTAAGTCTAATTGCAATAATATTAGCTTTTACAATTATTCTCATTTTTGTTTCTAATTCATTTCATAGAAATGTAAAAGAAATAAAATATAAGGTTCAGTTTACTAAAAATGTAAAATTTGAAATCTTTGCGTCATTTAGAAACGGCATCAACAGTTAATTATAATTTTCGATCTGAGAGATTTGTACTAAATTTCATCATTTGTTTTATCCTTAAAGCCCCAGGATGTTAGCCGCATCCTGGGTAATTATTTTCACTTCAAATACTTCGACATATTCCTATCCACAATTTCAGGAATTTCCGCTTCTGTTTTTGCAAAATATCCATGCCTACCAAGTGTTCCCGAATGCCCTTGTTCTGTTGCATCTATTACCTGTGCTCCAGAATATGTTCCAGTATGATAAGCAATATTTTCTTCCATTTCTGCTTTAAACTCAAAATGATCTCCACCACCAGAAACAGGAGTTGTGTTAGGAGACTCTAATAAAGTTCCCGTTCTTTCATACTTAACCGGGTTACCTAAATCATAATATCCCATTACATTATCTTCTAATTTTATTTCAACTTCATCTCGCGCAGCATTCATTCCTGCACGGACATCTTTTTCAATCAATGATTTTACTTCTAAAAAATTTGATACAACTTTTTTAGCCATAAAGTCACCTATTTTGTTTTGTTTCTACGTTCTATTTCCTGATATTTAGCAAGAAATTCTTCCGCCTGTGTCAGATTATTTTTAGTAGAAGAAATCAATTCTTCTGGCTCAGATTCTTTCTCTGTCTTTACAATAGAAACCCTATTTTTCTCCTTTTCATTTAATTCTTCCATACGTTTTTCATATTCATCTTTCATAAACTGTTTTGCAAAATCCTCAAGAGATGAATCTGGATTGTTATATTTTTCAATAAATTTATTTGCCTCAGATACATTCAATTCATTTGCTTTCTCTGCTAAAACATTGATCAATTCAACGATTGCTTCTCCAACCATATCTTTTCTATATGATGGAGCATGAATAGCTTTCTGTTTCATATATTCAACTTTTTCTACAACATGAGACATAACAAATTTCATAACTTCCTGTTGATATGTAAGTTTTGAATTCTTTGCAGTTGTAGGTTTTAAGAAAAACTGATTTACGACATCGTTCACCTCTTTATCTGCAACTGCGACATCATAAATTGATTCTCCATTTTCAAATTCAATTCCTTCTACAAAATAATTGAGAATTGCACAAACCTGTGCTGGTTCAATATAGTAAGGAGAGTAATCAATAATGTCTCCTTCTTCATCGAAATCAAATAAACTGTTACTAATATATTCAATAGCATTTGCTTTATCTTCGAATGTAATGTTTTCTTTTACTTTAAAATTATTTTTCTTCATATAATATGTCTCCTTTAAACAAATGTTCTGGATGTTTTTATTTTTTATAAGTAGTATAATATCCATATGTAGGAAGCCGTGTGCGCAACCACGGCTGTTACGCTCCTATATATGTAACATGTCAATAATCACCATGACTATATAATCAGTCAGAAAGATAGGTGATTGGTATATCTATTATTCTCTTTCCATTTTCAAATGAAAACGAAATTTAATTTATTGCATCAAAAAAGAGCCGAAGTAAATCGACTCAATTTATTGGCATTTTTTGGTTTATATTTAATGGTATTTTATTCTGAAACAGTTTCGTCTTTCGGAGTGGATGTTAATAACTCTTTGATTTCATCCACAGTGTATTCAGACTTTTCAATAAGTTCTGCAAGTTCATGAATACGTTCCTGTTTTTCCTGTTCAGTTTTCATTTCATCATAGATGACTTTTTCTTTTTCTAACTTTTTGATTTCATATCTTTTTTCTTTGAGTTGTGTTTTTAAATCCTCAATTTGTTTTTGAATGGAATCAACTTCGTCATTTGCTTGCTGAAGTAAAAGATCAAAATCTTTTTCTACAGCAGTTTTACGTCTACGTCTTCTTTTCACTTCCATGACATGTACCTCCTTTTGTTTTATAGTACAAGCATATCACTGAATAGGAACGTAGTAAAGACATTTTGTTACGCAGATTCCGACAAAATTAATGCGTTATAATTTCAATTTCTGTTCTTGGGTGTTCTTTGTCAACATGACATCTTATCATAAGACTATGTAGATGTTCCCTGTCGTCATCTTCCCAAAATCCTGATTCAACAAATCCGTCATGGATGAATTTAGGGCTGTAGTTATCTGGATCGGTTCTTCTTTTTGTTGGATGGTATATGTCGTAAATAACATCTATATTATTTAGTTTCATATTTGTATATCCTAAATCATCAACAAGCCAAATAATAAAATTTTTCCACGACTGCTTTAGTGCATTCATTTGAATTCTTGGTTTAATACTCCAAATATTTATGGATGGATGTATACACTTTTCAATCTGTTTCTTTTTTGCTCTTGGATGCTGCTTAAAATAGTATTCATTATATCTATTAACAACATCATTATCTATAATAATTTTTATAATTGTCACTTCCTTATATAATATTTAAGAGCAGTAGAGTAGTGGTTCAGTATGTGCTCATCTGCTCATAAATATATTTGTTAAACTACTGAACTTTGATTAACAAATATATTTAAATAAGAAGAGAAGTCACCACATCACATATAGCAACTTCCATTCTTATTATTTTTCTGTATTTTCCTCATCATAAACGGGGTTAATTTCAACAGGAAGAACGGGTAAATGCTCTTTTACATATTTATACTTTTGCTCACGACCATGATTTCCATTTAAAAGTTTATATGCAAAAAATAATCCATCAAATTCTGAAACTTCATTTTCGGGTATACCATTCATTGCTACATATTTACTAAATCTTTGGTCAATTTTATCTCCAAGCAATTCCATACTTCCACACATAAGAGCCTTGATTTGTTTTTTTCTTTCTTCTGCCCCTTCTGCTAACTTATCTATAGATTCACTCAATTCTCTCTGAACTTCTCGTGATTTTTCTCTATCGTTAATCCGATTTTGAGCATAAATATCCATTTGTTCTCGTTGAGCAGTAAGAGCAGACTTTAACTCTTCAACAAATTCTGAAAATTCCTGTTGCATTTCTCTATCATTTTGAGTAACACGTTCCACGTCTTCTTGATGTTGTTCTTGTAGTCTTGATAAATTTTCAGCGGTTTTCATAAGAAGCTCGTGTTCTTCTCGTCTTTTTCTGATATGTCTAAATTCAATCCCTGTTTTCTCCCAAAACCATACAAGCAATTTGTCTAAAAACTGCCATGCAAGAAGTATGGTAACAATTGCGAGAATAATAGAAACAAAATCTAGCTCAAAAAACATTTCTAAATATTCCATATTTATTCAGTTTTCTGTTCTTTCTTTTCGATAAATTGTGTAAGTGCCTGGTGCAAACCTGTAGATGCAAGACCACTAATCAAACCGCTTAAAACAATTTCTGGGCTAAATGCAAAACCATTAATCCATGCAGCTAACACAATGCCCAATACTCCACAGATTGTTGGGATGTACTTGTTATCAACATCTTTAATCCATTTCTTGATAATATATCCGACGCAAAGGCAAATGCCAAGTACGACTGGCATCATAAATTCATTCAAAAATTCCATAATTTTTTCCTTTCATACAAATAGGAGAGTGGTAGTCCTTTAATACTATTGCCTGTGTACTGCATGACACTGCGCTCAAAAATATGACACCCACCTTTATGTTCATCATCTTGAACAACCTATTTTATCTCTGTTCCCAGAACTTAGCTAAAGCAAGTCCAAGTTCTTTTGTCTTTTTGTATTTCCACACCGTCACACCATCTTCTTTTTTTACAAAGGTATATTTAATTCCGTATTCTGATAAATAACAGACTTCGTGAGAAGATTCTGTACGGTATTCATTGTCTAACTTTCTAATTTCGAGTTCACTCCTCACTTATTCGGAGCAGAGTAAAAAAATGGGGTAAATACCGATAATAGATATTTACCCCTTTCTTCACACTAAATATCTATCACTCGTTATTTTAAGATGTAGCCATAATACCAGCTGCTTTCAAAGCGTCCAGCAAAGCTTTGAACTCAGCCTTTGTAACATTTTCTCCTGCAGCTTCAGGAACCAAAGTAGACTGTTTTACGCCTCCAAGTGTTGTTTTATTCGCAGCCGGAAGAGTGTATGTCGCACCGGGATCTCCTTTTGCTCCTTTTAAATTTTTGAAAGCAAAATTAAATACCTTTGCTGTGTTTGCTCCACTTGCTGTTACAGTTACAGATGGAACTCCAGTATTTGCGTCAACCGTTGCAGTTGGTGTTCCGAATCCTGCGGCTGCTCCAGGTGCGCCAACCTGTTCATTTTTTACACCTTGCTCCAGCTTGTTCATCTTTTCAGCAGTAATAACATCTCCATCGCTCCATGTCGTTGGTGTATATGCCATTTTTACTCACTCCTTATTCATTCTGATTTTCCGACTTTTGCCTTTCCGATTTTCCCCCTGCCTATCAAGGCGAGATCTTCAGGGGGTTCTATTCCCCCGGTTCGTCCTCGTCCGGTAACAGAGTCAGGTCAAGCATGTTTCCATCATCGTCAACCATCATGTCACAAGTAAGTGTTACAGTACCCGGATCTCCGGAACTTGCAAAAGACAGAGACATATTAGCCTGCGGAACTACTTTATATGCCTTGAACAGATATGGAAGCACATCCTCATCTGTTGTTTTCATATATGTATCGCCGTAAACAGTAAACGCTTTCGGGAAGTCAGTAGATCTAATACTGATATTGTATACATCATTTCTGGTAGCAAGGTAGAATACAACAACTTCTGTTCCTTCTGTCTTTGAATCTTTCAATGTAATGTCCTGACCAGAAACAGTAGTTACCTCAAGTTTTGTTTCCATGTTAGAATCTGCTCCGTCATAAACCCATACATTTTCTTTTGTGAGAGTAACTTTTGTGTCAGTAATACTAACTTTATTGCTTTCGCCAACTTTTACCTTGACTCTCTTCATAATTTCTGCTGTTTTAGAACTCTTACCTCCAGTCATCAGCTCCCAAAGCTTAGGTGTCTGAATCTGCGTTTCAATCGTAAGAGTACCAGCACGTTCTCCAGAGAATGTAATTTTCTTTGGATGACCTTTCCCGCCGTATGCAAATACGTTTTCACCTGTCAATTCCTGACTTGATGTATTTGCGTAATCACAGAAAAGAAATGGTTCTTTTGTTTTATAATCTACAAACACCATGTCACAGACTTCCCGGTTTGCCATCTGTTTTCCAAATTGATTTGCCATTTTAATTTCCTCCTATATAAGATTTGTTTTTTTTGCAATAAAAAAGACACTGAATTACTCAGCGTCATTTTTGTTATATATATTTGAACTCCAAGCACCAAACTTGAATTTCTTTTCTTTATCTCCCCATACAGACACCTGTGTAGAAGCAATGTCATATTGATCAATTATCTGAAGCCTTTCAAATTCATTGAATAATTGATAAATTGTAATATCCCATATATTTATCCAGTTTAATGACAAGCTTCTTACAGCAACGGACGATATGATGTTAGGTAAAGACAAATCTGGATTTCCGCCAGAACTTTTTTTGAATTCACGTTTTACCTTTTGCAACCTCTTGTATATTTTTAATCCACGTTTATTTTTGATCTTTGTAATATCAGTCACTTCTGTATTGTCCGGTGTAATATGCACTCGTTGAAGAATTATATCCAACACATCATAATAATTTTTAGAATTTATAATTCCTTTTGCTAGAAGTTCAGTATCGCCATTTTCTCTAACAATTTCCTCTGTGTATAGAAATGATTTATATTCATCAAACCATTCGAAATCCTCTACAAAGAAAAAATTGAGAGCATTTTTAATCATATTTCTAAAATTTGAATCATACAAAATAAGGTCAAATTTTGTATACAAATTAATATCTGGATCTTCTATTTTAAAATCTTCAATATAATCACTTGGAGTCATTCTTAGACATGACACATATTGTGCATAGACGTAATAAGATATGTCAGCAATCTCAATGAGCTTTGGAGATTTAATTCTTCCAATTCCAACAAGATCAAGTGGGAGAGGGGAGATTAGATCAAAATAATCTAATTTCATAATTAAAATCCTTATCTAAAAGTTGTAATGGTAAATTCCAATGTTTTACCATAATGGTTTTCGCCATTTGTAAAAATGTTTACATTATTCAATTCTAATTTTCCTATGCCAAAATTTCTCGAAAATTCTTCGTCTTTAATTAATATTTCCTCAATTATTTCTGCCAGGATAGTAGGTCTGTTCCCAACATATCCCTTTTTGGAATACTTAAGTAACGACTTTTCACAAAAAACCTGTATAATGAGCTTAACATTTTTTGTGCTAGAATTTATTCGTGAGACTGTTGTATCTGCACAAATATATGTTTTTGCTTCTGTTTGAATTCCTTTTATATAAAGACAATCCCATATACAATCCTCATAAGCCTTTTGTAAATCAAAATCATTTTCATTAATTTGACTGCCAAACAGTACATCTCGGATTTCATCAGAATGCTTGAATGCTGAAATAACTTTTGATAATACTGTTCCAAGATCTTTTATATTTTTATCCCACAAAATGACACCTCATTATAAGTAAACTATTTCAAGCTCTATATTTGTTGTAACTAAATCGTCACCGAAAAATAAATTAAATTTTTCACCAATTAGATCAAATTGTTCTGTTTCTATCCATATAAACGCAGTGTTGTTTTCTGTTTTTAAATGCACTTTATCTTTTACGTTATCGCTCAAATACCATTTTCCAACTTTGTTCTCTATCTTTTCATTTCCAGAATAAAACTCGCCCAAAAATTTCTTTTCAATATCGCCAACACCAACTTGGTTTTTACCCTTATAAGAAATCTTGCACGTGCTATTTTTTTCTTGAGAAACATCTGATTTAATATAATCCGCTATCCAATACTTTTTTCCATCAAAGTCAACAAGCGCATCTGTTTCTTTGTTAAATGACGAGAGAGAAAGTGTAAGTTGAATAAGACCACCTCGATTAAAATATGAATTATCTGATAAAAACAATTTTCTATTTGTTAATCGATATGTGTCTGGCTCAATCGAATCATCAAAATCAATGCAAAATCTTTTGTCGCGCCGCCAATGTTTGGTGTCATTATCAACAGGCAATGTCAATCCATATTGGTAATCCCCGACTTTAATACTTGTATTCCCTGTTTCGCCAGAAGAATACTTAGTAAAATCTTCTGAATAGCACCATTTTTGAACAAGCCTTCCATTTTCATCTATTGTATTTAGCAATAGTGTACATAAATACATATATCCAGAATGCCACGCCTTTTCATTAGGATCTAATACTGTCACAATCCATACTTGGTTATTCCAGTAAATGTAATCTCCAAGATTAAATGGCTCACTATGTATTGATTTAATTTTCTTTTTTGAGGCATTATTATCGGTGTCTTTTACCACCATTAATTTTCTATTTTCACCATTTATAACAACATCTTCGCAATCAATATTATTCCAATGCTTTTCAGATTCCTTGTTGATTATATTAAGTTGTTGTTCTTTCTTTGACGATACACGATAACTATTCTGAATTTTTCTGAAATAATTCAAATTCATTTTTTATCACCTCACTCGTCATATAAAGAATAATCAAGTACCGCTTTTAATTTGCCTGTTCTTCTATCCCTGTCTTGATAATTAGCCAATTCATCTTGCAAATTTAATTTTAGTGTTTCAATAAAATTGCGATAACTTGTTCTTTCATTTGCTGGAGAAAACACAGTTAAATCAGATGGTGTAAAATTTATTTCCATAGCGTGTAACAATGCTAAATCTCTTTCCATGTATTTAATAAACATCATATCAACAATGATTTTAATTTCTTTTGGTAATAGTTGGAAGTTTATGCGTTCAATTTCTGTGTCATAATCAGAAAAATCTACTTGCATATTTCCAAGAGATGTTAAGTCATCTAATGATTCAATAAGATATCTTTTAGACCTTTCATGTGCAATTTGAATTGCTTCTAATTCATCTACGTTATAATAATTAAAAAATTTATCATCCTTTTCTAATCGATCATAGAATCTATCACAAATTTCACTAAATGGAGTATAAGAATTTGACTTCATGCCAAATTACCTCCCTGTTATCTAATCAGACTTTTTCGGTCTTCCTGTTTTTTTAACCTGAGTATTTTCGACAGAATCAGTTTTCACCGTGTCATTTGATTTAAGCAAAGATTCCATCATCGCCTTCATTTCCTCAAGCTGTTTTTCCAAGTCTTTAACCTTCTTAGAATCTGAAGATGTATTTTCTGGGTCATCAACAAAAATGGAAGAAGATGATTTTCCCATAAACAATTCTTCTGTTCTTTTTTTTACAAGATTATTTACATCAAGAGTAATTGAATAACCTTCAAATTTTAATTTTTGAAAAATTTCACGAACTCTATCAAAATCTGATAGCGTTTTTATTTTTAAAATTTTTTTCAGTCCATCCTTGTCTGGATGAAGTAAAATTTCTTTTATTTCTTCATATTTTAAAACATTTTCTTTTACAATTCCTAATTCGTTATAGATATCATTTTCGACATCTCCTTGGAATTCAAGTGATCCGCTTTTAAATACGTTACTGTTATTTGCGTATACAATTTCATCCCACGTAAGCGGAAGAGTAGTTGGTGATCCATCTACTGCGGATTCAATTACACATGTTTTACCTGGCGCAATTGTAATGCATACAGAATGTTCATTATAATTTAAAACCTGAAAATGTTTTGTGATTCCAAATTTACTACTAATAAAATCTCCTCCTCTTCATAATTTCTATCGAAGGAATCCCTCCGATAGAAATTTAAACAATAAAAAAAGACTACCTTATTTCAAAGTAACCTTTGCAAAGTTTTCGATATGTGTGAGCATAAAGCCGTATGTAAAATCTTTCAACATAATATGAACTTTTTCACCTTGATTATTCATATCCTGATATACGTGAATTTCACCTTTCATATCCAGTGTTCCGATTTTATCTGCGATACCATAGATCCTCTTGTCTGGCAGGAGAAGCTGTCCAGTTCCAGTTTTCTTTGCTCCTGAAATACCTGCAATGCCAATTCCATCATATGTTTTTACTAAACCATATCTGTTAAAATCGTCTTTCATAGCTCCTGACAAATACTGAGCAAAATTAGGCATACGTCTAATTGCCTGAGCATATTTATTCAAAGTAACAATAACATTATCATCACCCCTATCATTCAGATAAAGAGATAATTTATCCATAGCCTCAAGAGTAGGTGTTGCTCCTGTAACCTCAATAAGAGCTTCTCCTCCTGTAACCGCGTTATCCGCCATAGAAAGTGCATCGTAAAATAACGCATTCTGACAAGCTTCTTTCATAAATGTAGTTAAGGTTGCGATGGATTTAAAACCATTTTTTCTTAAATCTACATATGAGATATCAGTTTCAACCTGACGATTTTTCCATGTAGGTTTTACAGTTTCAATATCAATGTAAGAACGATCTACATTACCGCCTTTTGCAGCTTCATGTGCTACAAGTGTATTTTTTGGCTCCTTTGTTCCTTCTAAATCATCAAACTCTCCAACAGAACCTCTTTCAAAAATCTGATCAAGAAGTTCGTCCGGTGCGTTGTACACTTCTTCCTGTACAGTTCTAGTTACAAACTCTGCGATTTCGCAATTAGGATCCTTTCCTGTTTTACCGATTTCTCTTGCCCATGCATCGGAAATTTCAGCAATTTCTTTTTCTTCAGAGTTAAGCTCTCTTTTATAATTTACCTTTTCAGCAACTTCAAACAGAACACCATCTTTATCCATGAGTTCTGCGATTTCTGTTCTAATAGCCATCTTATCAAGTCCTCCTTATTTTATTTACGCAACAGATACTGCATCAGCAACAACTTCTACGAGCACAAGTTTATGACCGTTATCTTTCATTGTTCCTGCAAATACATATCTTGAAGTTCCTTTTGTTGCTTTTTGCCATTTTCCATCTGCTCCAACAGACATTGCGAATCCTGGTTCCGCTTCGTCTCCAAAATCAGCAGCCTTAAACTGGTCTGTTCCAAATTTTTCTCCATCTGTATAGACTTCCAGACCAACAAACTCTCCGATTTTTACTGATGTAAAATCATCATCGTAATCAGACATTTCCTGTCTTGCTGCATTAATTCCTGTAGGAATTCTTTCTTTTGTTACAAGGTAGATATTTGTTGTTGTCTCAGCAGTAGGCAACTTTACCTCTTTTGTATTTTTTGTATCTTCTTTTACTACACCCATCCCAGTTACCATTGCAACTTTTGCTTTGTGCATTGTGTCTTTTGGCTGTGCGCCATTTCTACGAATATCTCTTAACATGTAGCCAATCCTCCTTAATTATGTTTTCTACCATTTAAAAATTTGCTCATAAATGACACAGAATCATCTGCAATGTCATCAGTTTCTAAACTAGCTGTTGCGACAGACTCTTCATTTGATGTTTCCTCGAATTCTGCGACTTCTGCTGCAGCATTATCAATGCGCTCAATATATCTTTCAGCAATTAAATTATTGATTTCTGAAACATTTCTTGATTCAATTAATTCAGCAATTTCTGTTTCGGCAATTTCAGATTCTGTAAACAAATTACCTTTTAACATCTTGCATCTAAGAGCATCTTTTTCTTCAGCAATTTCTGCTTCAATTTTTTCTTGTTCTGCCTTTTCTACCTTTTCTTTAAAAGGTTCCAATTCAGCAATTTTGGTTTTTAAGGTATTAATTGTTTTACCTGCGTTGATCACAGCATCATTTTTAATATCTAATTCAGCTTTTAGATTTCCAATCTCTTCATTTTTACTTGCAATTTCCATATTTACATCTTTAACTGCAACTGTAAGCTTAACGTCTACTGGTTCAGAAACAAAAACTTCATCTCCAGAAACTTCATATGTAAATAATTTGTAATCAAGTTGGCTTTCGCTATCATCTGTTTTATACCAAACAGTATTATCTTCTGGGAACCAAAATGCGACATATCCATAAACTCTTTTCCCAATTTTTTCGTCACAAGCTTTCCTGATTTTACTTTCAAGATCCCATTGAGTCAGAGATGCAATTTCTGTTACTTCAGCATTTTCTTCTGAGATCTCTTTTGTTTCTTCTGCAACTTTTGTCTTTTTCTTTGTAGAATCTGATCCACAAGAGGCAGTTTCTTCTGTCTTTTTTTCTTTATCATCTGTCTCTTTGACAGAAGTTTTTGTATCTTCTGTCTCTTCGTTTTCTATTTTCTTTTTTGTATTTTCTGCCAAGCCTATATCCTCCTTTACATCATTTTCTTCTATATCTAAATTAACCAAGTCCTTTTCTAAAGCCTCGGCTAATTCTGTATCAATATCTTTTTCTAGTTCAGCATATTCTATGACACCAGCGCCTGGAACGCATGGAGTTTTAAGTCTTCCCAAACATGCATTTCCAATAAATTCAAACACTTTAAGAATTGTGCAGTCACCATCTTTTTCTGAGTCAGTTACCGTCATCTCCCAAGAAGAAGACAATTCTCCATCATCCCATAATTTATCGAACACTTTAAAATATTCGGGAAATCTACTTGTCCATAATTTGGTTTTTGCCAGGATGCATTTTTGTTTTCCGTTATATCCATCAACTTCACGTTCTTCAATCCACGAATCTGTAATGCTTCCAATAGGGAATGTATCAAAAGAAAACTTTTTTCCTTTTTTTGTTTTTGTTATTTTCATTTCATGACCGCCAAAATCAGAAGTTGCCTTTTTTAGTTTTGCAACAAGCGGATATCCAATTATTGTTTTATGGTATTTTTTACCTGATTCGACAGGTATAATACGATTTATCCTGTCTGGCTGGTCTAAGACGCTAATTAAAAAAACTGCCTCTTTATAATTGTCATGACTTGCAATAGAAATAGGTGAACTAGAAAATATTTCTGTTTTATTAACCATTTTTTCACCTTCATATATTTAAATATAAGTTAGATTTGACTATTTAGATTCTCGATAATTTTTATCATATTCCTGTTTTTTCTCATTCACATCATTATCCTCGTTTGTTCCTCCCATTGGTCGTCCTGCACCAATTTCATCTGAGCCAGATGTATTGTAAGAAGTTGGATGAGGAGTCAGTATTAAATCATAACCATTCTCTTTTTCGGATTTTCTACGAACAACCTCATTATCAAAATCCATGCCAAGAAATTCATACGCTGTTTGATATGAGCAATTGAGTTTTGAAAATAGGAATTCTACAAGATCCTTTTTGATTTCAAACTCTAACATTTCTGAATCTAAAATATGTGGAGTAGGGCAATACTCTATTGGTATACCTGCTTCAGATAAGACAACTTCATACCAACGTTGCAAAATTTTTTCCTGTCTTTCTGCAATTTTGTTAATTGTTTTCATGAGTTGTTTAATAGAAATATTTGCTGTGCTTACAGTTTGTTTTCCGTCAGTGTTCAAAAATGATATGCCTAATGCAGATGTAACCCTAGACCTATATTGTGTAATCGTTTCTGTATTAGTCATTTCTACTTTTGGTTCTACATATTCAATCTTTTCAACGCTGCCTGGTGGAGTATACAGCACAGTTTTATTTTTAAAAGCCTGTACAAGGCAATCATGGGCATATGCCATATCCTCAAGTCCCTTTTTTTCGCCACGCTGTCCTAAAACTTCTTTTTTTAGATATTGGGCAATTATTTTTTTTGCCTTTGCTTTAGCATTAACATTGTCTGTTTTATCAAATGTATCAAGCATAATTTTAGGCTTCAACGCTTTAAAAACTGGCGAAATTCCATATTTACGATTCATATTGCCAAATCGATTTACTCCAGTCCTTTGAACATCAAGAATGGCGTATTTTTCTTTCGATGTGTAAGCTTTCGTAACTTCTTTTGGATAATTATTTTTGATCTCTTCTGCAGTATTTTTGAAAAATAAAGGTTTATTCTTTTTGCTTTTTAGCATTGTTTTCTGCAGTCTGTTTGTTAGCTCAGATGTGTCAATCAACACGTAAGGAATTGTGTTCATAGAATAGTCGCTTATTAAAGCAACTCCTAATGGATATCTATCAACAACATGATGATAAATACCTTTAGATTTTTTTGATCTCAAGTATTGTATACAATTACCTTCATCATATGTTGTAGTAATTGCAATAGTTACGATGTCATTTACATTTATCTCTTTGTGAAAACGTTCAATTTCTGATTCTGCTTCGAGTTTTATTCCTTCGTCATAGTCTGATGGGAGTGTATCAAAAGATATTCTTACGTTAGAATTAAGGTTTGATTCAACAGCCTCATGAACTTTTCCAATTATATCATCTTCATTTGATGCTTGCCGTACTAATGCATTTATTTTTTGTATTTTTGAAATATCACTTTGCGCGTTAAAAGCTAAATCATCAATATCATCTAATGTTGTGGTTTTTGCTGTTCCGGATGATGATTCTTCGTTTAACACAACAGAATATTGACTTCCACCTTTGTCAAATCTCTGCAATGCGTCGCGCATCCAATTTGTCTCTTGTTCTGATAGCTGAACATCAAATCCTGATACAATGACGGTTTCATCGTCAGAACTGATGCTGTCTTTAATATCTGATGCGAAATATATTTTATAGTTTTTAATGTCATCAACTTGTGATTCGTTAATATTATCTGACATTATTCACCGTCCTTTCTAAAATGATATAGAAGAAATACATGGGGTAAAATTTGAAAAATCTGAAGAATAGGAATCTGTGTTAAGATTTTTTTCTAATGTTCTTAATATGTGATAATTATATCCCAAAGAACTATATCTATCTTTTCTCATACCAGATTTTTCCTTTATTTTAATGTTTGTTCCTTCTATCTTATGCTGTAAATTTATGAGTTCATATATCAGCAATGTTGTTTGAATATATGGTGTTTTATATTTTAATTGTTCAAAAGATTGCATCTTTGAATATGACTTAATCTTGTCTCTTAATATTTCCTCTGCTTCAAATTCTGATACAAGAAGATTGATCTTCCCATTTTGTATTCCTGCACGAAGCATAACACACATCTCGTTATTAAAAGCAGCATTGGCTTTTATCGACCATATACATGGATTTGCCGATTCGACTTTACATCTTTCTGCCATGTCTTTATCATTACAACAAGTAAGAGCTTTATACACATCACCTGTTTCTTGATCTAGCTGATTCTTTATAATAAAATCATATACACCTAAACCGGCTCCATTTGTATCGATTACCAAATCTGTACATTTATACCTATAGAACAATCTCATGACAATAATTCCTAATTCGTCAGTTGTAAGTCCTTCATGATTTTCTAAGAATACAATATTTGAAATGTACTCATTGCTTTCTGTTGGAAGAGCACTATTAATTAAAATTGAACTTGCATCATTATTCTTTGATTTACTAGAACCCATTAATGCAATATCTACAGACATAATTCTTTTTTCATTAAGGGCTAAGTCTGGTATTTTTTTATTTTTGAAAAAATGTGTCTCCATCGGTGTTTTTATTTTTCTACATTTAGATAAATCATCAAATGTAAAAAACGAACCGTCCGTATCACCAAACCATAAACATCCCATCTCCATATCAAAAGATGTTTGATCAAAGTCTTGCTCAGAAAATTCATCTTCAACCTGTTCTTTTGATAATAAATTTTCTTTGATTGCTATTTGATACGGTAGTCCGCAAATAAAATATTTTTTACTATTATCTAAAAAATTTACGACATATGCTTTCGCTTTTTCAAATGACCAATGAGATTTATACCATGCGCTGGACATAAATATTTCTTTATTACGCTCAGTTAGATGAGAATATTTTTTTATATTTAAATATCCTGGGGTGCGCGGAGCTGTTAAGAATTTTCTAAGAACAGTATTAATGACATTTAAATCAACCATACGAAATTCGTCTACAATTAGAATATTTGCACGTGCGCCTCGTCCACTGTCAGATGCAGTTACAACCCTTATCCATGACCCATTTTTAAATTCAATCACTGCATTATTCGCACCAACTGATTTGTATCCTATTTCATTATTTAAATTATCTGAACCCCATCCATAGTTTTTACAAAAATCATCGGTTATTTTCAAAAGGACTTGATTAGCCTGTGGTCTTGTTGAAGAAGCAATACATATCTTGCTTCCCGGGAATAATATGCAACGAACGACGCAGAATAGAGCAGTAAGCCATGTTTTACCCTGACCACGACTTGCAATATACATAAAATAATTATTGCACATCATTGCATATAGCAATATCTTTTGAAATAATTTGAGAGTTATATTTAAATAATCTTTACAAAAACGTTGTGGATTTTTTCTGTAAAAAGCTGCCCAGTAAGCAACACCGTTCATTAACCTTTCAGCTTTCTCATTTGCAACTTCTTGTTCTGTCATTTTTCTCGATGTAGCCATTTAAAAATCCTCAAATTTCTCATCATTTCCGAAAATAGCATCAAAAAGTGCTTCATTATTTTCGTCATCTTTATATTCTGGTTTTTCAACGGTATATTTTTTCATAAATTTATTATACAAATTAGATAATCCATTTTTTAATCCCATCATTTTTGCTAAATGACCTTTAAAAAATACATCGATATATAATCCAATTTTATCTACGTCTTCTAATTCTGGATCAATATCCGGAAGAGGTTTTTCATTTTCCCATTTTTGGATTAACGTTCCAAGAGTTTGTGCATCTGATAATGCATTCGTATTCTGACATGGTTTTAGATTAGCTGTATCAAGATAATTTTGAAATGTTTTATCAAGTTCTTTTGTATCTTTTCCTGCACGAGTGGTTTTTAGTATCTCTAGCTGTTTGAAACAAATTCTTTTAAATACTTCTTCTTGTGTTTTAGTTTTACACTCATGACGACTTGTCCAATCGTCATATTGCTCTTGCAAATAATCATAGTCATCATCTGTAAAACCTGTTCCCCAAAATTTTACAGTCTTTATTCTTATTTTTGATTTATTTTCTTTTAAATCATCAATGTTTTCAATTACATTGCCCTTTCTTTCTTCATCTAATGTTGTATCAAAAGTTTTTCCCGCATACTGTCGTAAGTTAGATTTCGAAATGTAATTATGGATTCGAGATCTTGTTTTTGTAATTTTTCTACTTGCGTTTAATAGGCTTACATCGTAATAAATATCATATTTTTGACAAATTATACGTATTGCCATATCTTCATCTCCACCATAAGCTTCGGTATAATGTTCAAACAATCTGTCAAGACATTTTCTACATGTTGAAATATGATAATCCCATCCAGAGTATAATTCGCTTTGAGATGCAGGAAAATTGCCATCTAAGTTTTTATACGGTGTCCCACAAACTGTACATTTATAAAAATCTGGTTCATCTGTTTTGGAATATCGTATTTTTCTAACAGAGGTCGTGTCTTTTGGTGTTGTTATCGTTAGACTTCTTGTTGATTTTTCTTCTGACAAAATTTATCCCTTCTTTCTCAACTAATTTATATATCAATAAAAGCTCAGACCCAGATTTGAACTGGGAACAATTGATTACAAGTCAATCGTTTTTCCATTAAACTATCCAAGCATAATAATAGGACGGCAGTAGCGCCGTCCTGTTTTATACATATTTACTGAGCAATAATCCCAGCAGTTCTGAGGCTTGCCAACAAAGCATTAAGTTTATCTTTTACATCTGCATCTCCAGCGTCTGCAACTGCAACACCTTTTTTTGGCAATTCAGTTTTTAATGTATACTTTTTATCTGCATCAACTGTCTTCATATATGGAGTAAGAGCATCGGATCCAATCTTAGTTTTCAATGCGTCTCCAACAGCTTTTGCATCAGCAGCTTTTCCTTCCACAGCAAGTGTTTTGTCAAGTTCAACTCCTGCTCCAGTTTGATAAGTCGGAACGAATAATTTACCTGTTGTAGTATCAATTGCAACTTCTACGGTTTCGTTTGTCTTTGTTTTTGCTTTAACTCCACCAAGAATTTTGTCAGTTGCCTGTGGAAGAGTATAAGAACTTCCTGTCGGAATGTTAATTGTTTTTTCGACAGAACCGTCATACTCATCTGTTACTGCACCTGTAAACTTAATCTTTTTAGGATTTGGAAGTGTAGTCGTAGTTTTTGGTAAGGCTCCAACTTCGTCTGCGGTATAAGTAGGTTTTGTTTCTGCTTTTGCCCATGCCGGTACAGTTGGATCAGTTTCTTTTGTAATATAAGTACCTTTTTTCTGAATACCAAGATCATCCAAGGTTTTATTTCCAGTTAATTCAATTCCGGAAATTTGTGGCTTATTTGTTAATGCAGTATAATCAAGAGAAATATTTCCGCCTGAACCACCAATTGCAGGTTGCTCTATCCATTTCTTGCCAGATTCGTTATATTTATACACTGTACCAGTATCAATTTCTTCATATGTGCTTCCATTGGTAATGTATGTTGTTTCGATAAATTCAACAGGTTTTTCGTCTGTAGATAATCCAGTAATCTCTAATACATTACGATTCATGTCACCACCAATTTTCTGTAATGTTACCATTATTTTCCCTCGCTTTCTTTTTTCTATTTTCTGCCGATATGAAACCGGCATTTCTTTTGAAAGCCGGAATATAATAATGACTCCAACTGGAATTGAACCAGTGTTACCGCCGTGAAGGGGCGATGTCTTAGCCTTTTGACCATGGAGCCAAATACAAAAATAGGAGAGCAGCACAGCTCTCCATTAATCTCTCAAATCTATTTCGATTAATTCTACATAATCATCTTCGTGTGTGATCCGCAAATAATCACTTCCCTTGATTAACTTTCCATCTTCTGAAAATTTTCTATATCACACAGAAAATTTGTATTCCGTTCATCTAAGATTTTTGACTCCAAATCATGAACATCAATTGCAATCATTTTGACGTATCCTGTTTTTACCAGTCTTTCCATTCTATAAACCTCCGGTGCTATGATTCTCGGAAACAGTATAACACAGAATAGAAGAGTATTGATCTGGTAAATTATGGGAAATTAAAGATGGTTAGATAAATGCTTCATCAGACTCGTCAAAATCATCATTTCTGATTATGTAATGATTTGTAGTTGTACTAACATCGTTATGTCCTAAAAGTTTTTGAGCAACTTCTGGAGATTTATTTTCGTAAACTACTAGATTAGTTGCGCGACTTTCTCGAAACAGGTGCGGATGTACGCGTCTACCTACTATTTCTGTAAATAGTCCACTACACCAATCATTAAACGTATTCTCGCCAACTTGACGAGTTTCTCCATTTCTTTGTTTTACAACAAACATATAAGGACATCCATCTTCTCCTCGCGCTTCAATCCATTTTTTTAACCAATACATAGCATCTTCTCCGAATTTTAGTTTACGTTGTTTTCCAACCAACGATGCGCCTTTACATCTAATTGTATGTGTTAAGTATTGGCGAGAAATTGCAACATGCTCTACACCATCTTCACCTTTAATTTTTGTTTCTTTCTCTTTTGGTTTATACTCAACAACTTCTTTCAAAAGTTGACGTGCCTCAGCTCGTCTACATCCTGTGCTATAAGAAAAAACTAAATATGCTAATTTTTGCCATTCTTCACGTTTTTCTAATTCTTTACATAGCATTAAATATTCTTCCGGTGTCAGCGGGTTTTTCTCATGAACATATCCTGTTTGTACTACTTTTAATCCAACAGTAAAATTTCTGAATGTAGGATATTCTTCTTCATACATTAACATTATATAATTACAAAATGCACTTACACATGATTTTTTAAATTTAATTGCTGAATCAGATAAACCTCTATTAGTCAACCAATTAAGATATTTTTGAAATTCTTTTTTCTTTATTTGTGTAAAATCTTTATTGTTCAAGTGATCTTTTACATATACAAAAAAGACTCTTAATCCAGAGCGATACGCCGGACGAGTCTTTAGTGAAAGGTCAGTTTGATTATCAAGATAATCCTGAACCATTTCTCTATTGAATTCATTAACCTGATTCCAAATCTCATCAGTTATGTCCTCTGAACGCTTTGCAATTTCTTCACTCAATAATCTCACTTCCTTTTATTCAAATATTTTATTTCTCCTCACTCCATAGAAATAGGAGAGAAGTGCGAATGAGGTTACACTTATCCGGTAGGTAGCTAATCCACCGTATCTCTCCTGAAAATCCAATGTTGCATTGGAACATGCAGCGCGGTCGGAGCTTACCCGACACATTCCTTTCGCTGATGTTTCTAATTCTTATTCTCCTAACTGAGAACACAAAAATAGACCCGTAAGTTTTGACACCTACGGATCTTTGAAATGTACATATATAACAGAAAATTTATAATCCAAAAATACGAAGTAAATCCATCATATCATCATGATTAACTCGCTCTGTTGAATAAAATGATACGGAGTGATAACCATAATCATCACTCTTGCTGGCAGAAAATCCATGCATGTCTTTGTTATCTACACAATCATCCAACAAAAAACCATACTCATCATACTCGTCGCACTCATCACAGAAGATACATCCATCACAATCATATTCCATATTATCTTCATCATTCTCATCATACAAATGTACTTCATATGCATAGTCTGCTTCAAATTTAGAGATGACTTTCGAATTGCAGTCGTCTAATACATATACAATAGAACTGCCAGAACCAATGTAATCACCGTTACGTTTTGCTGGCTCACAAAAGATTTTATCTTCAATAATCTCAATCAAATATTCATCAGTATATCCAGCAAACTCCGGATCGTGTAATTCGCATGAAAAAATGGAGAAGTCCATTGTACATAATTCCGAAACAATGAGACTTGCCTCATCGTATTTAGCAATAATAGAAACAATATTATTGTCATAATTTGATTCTAGTACATCATATGTATCTACAACATCTTCACATAATTCATAGATATTATCATATGTTTTCTTAATCATTTCTTTTTTCAAATAGACACACCGCCAATCTTAAGCATTTACTTTATCTTTTAATTCTTTTCCTGCTTTAAATTTTACATTTTTAGATGGCTCAATATAAATTTCGCTTCCGTCCTGTGGATTTCGTCCAGTTCTTCCAGCTCTTTCTCTTACTTCAAAACTTCCAAATCCGACGAACTGTACTTTATCTCCAGCTGTAAGTGCATCTGCAATTGAATCAAGAGTTACAGCAACAATCTCTTTTGCTTTTTCCTGTGTTACTCCGTCTACTTTTTCTGCAATTGTTTTAATTAAATCTGATCTTGTCATTTTAAAATGTCTCCTTTTCTATCAACTATTTTGTAAATTTTTATAATTTATGATATAATTTATTTCGTGGATTTCTCCACATTCTAGGATATCGGTTTTCCAAGATGATGTAGTTTATTTTGGAAGGCAGGTGGTACGTATGGCAAGTTTTTATTCTATAGAAACTCCTGTGCACGTTAGTGCATACGACAGATTCCGCTTTAATAAGTGGGAACATGTACGTGAGCACTGGCGTAGATTGCCACATAGGTAATCTGTAAATCTGCTTATCCTGAGCCGCGGATTGAACTCTCTCGTTAAAAGTTCTTTCTACACTTCAGATAGCCGATATCCTTTCTTTCTAAATAATTCCAATTTTTTCCATATATTCTGTTTCTAAATCCAGAATTCTCTCAATATCTGTTTTTGGATATTGACTTTTCTCCATGATATAAGAAACAAGTTCTTCGTAATTCAATACCGGTAATCCATCTTTGTATTCCATAGTTATATACCTCATTAATTCAAAATGATTTTATATGTTTCTGTATGTCCATATAATTTATCAAAACCCCAAATATTAACACTTGCTTTACTTCCTTTATTTAATGAATCACTATATGGATCACTTCCAACAAATGATGGACTAATCAACACTTCTGCATCACCAATAATTCCTTCATGAGAAGGAATTACCTTTCCATTGTGCAAATGTCCAACAACTAATGTATCATAAAATTTTTTATGTAGAATGCTTTTATCTTTAATTGCATTTTCCATGTTTTTAATTTGATGTCCATGCATTGCCAATATTTCGTTTCCCGGCATATACACATCAATGAAGTCTTCACCGTCTTTTGCAAGATGTACACAAATTCTTTTGTTGTTTGCACATAAATCATGAATATAATTTCCCATAAGAAACTCAAGATCCTCATCTGCCAATTCACTTGGCTTGGCATTAAGAACTCTAATTTGAGTATGATTTGCTGACGGAGTATGATAATACGCAATCTCTGTATATGATGAAAGTTCATTCAACATAGTTGCAATCAATCTGCAAACATCAACGGTTGCTTTCATAATAGAAGTATCATTGATCTTCAGGTCACTTAATCGCAAAATTCCCTGCAGAAGATCTCCGAGCGACACAATTGTTAATTTGCCTATTTTCTTTTCCTGAATAAAGTTAATTAGCCTATATGTCAAATATTCAAATCTTCCCTTTGCAATTTCTGGAGAGTATTCATTATTCACGCTTCTGAATGAAGCCCCATAATGAACATCTGCAATGCCTACTAAATAATTTATAGTATGCGCTTCATTATGTAAAATCGGCTTGAATTCTGGTAATGGAATAGTATTCATAACACTTCCGATATACTCATAATACATCTCTTGGCGAGATTCACTTCTGTCTAATCTATTTCTTTCAATATTTGCGGTCTGAATTTTGATACGTTCTTTTCGCATTTCTTCTAGTTTTTTATCTAATTCTTCTAATTTTGAAAATTCTTCTGAATCAGTATAAATTTTATTTTTTAAATATTCTTCTCTAAATTGCCCTCCAAAAATAGTAGAGGACGATTTTCTAATTGTATCTACTGCACACTGAATATTATATTTATCTTTAATTTCAGACCAATCCATATCATTTGCGCCGTTCAATTTATTTTCAATATCTTTACAGGCAGCCTCGTAAGATTCTGTTGTCAATCCATATTTTTCTAATTCTTTTTCAAAATTATACAGTTGAACACACCGCCTTACATGTCATCTTCTTCAGAGTCCAGTGGTAATTCCACCGTGATTTTAAATCCAACCTGTTCCGTTCCCTCCGGAAGAGCTTCAATAACTTGCTGTGTAATATCACCTGTTTCATCTACAAATTTTAGATCTTTTACATAAATACCATCTAATTGGATATTCTGTTTTGCCGGCGTTAATTTTTCTTTTGTTTTTGTAATTTTAATCATTTCTAATTTTTCTCCTTTAAACTAAAAATAGAAGAGCAGTAATCAACTACTCTTCATCATCATAATAATCATCTTCGTTGTCTTCTGACACATAATGGAATCCAATTGCACACGTATCCGAATCCATTTCTCCGGATTCATTTTGAATTTCTTGCAACTCTGCATTTCCTTTGAGTACTAATTTACTTGGGATGATTTTTAAGTATTCAATCCAAGACAGGATTACATTTACCAATTCTTCCATAATTGGAAGAAATACAATAATTGTACATGCGCCTAAAATATATGATAATAATGTTTTATTTTCTTTCATACGCTTTACCCGTAATACTAGTCTAACAAATCTGCCATTGCAGCGGTTTCACTACGTTCTGTTTTTAATAACTGGACATATCCAAATTTTTCAAGTCCTGCTAATTTCTGGACAGCTGACAATAGTCCATTATTCATTCTATAAACTGCACTATCCGTTTGTTTGAAATCACCATTCAGCCACAAAGAAGACCCACTTCCAATACGCCCTATCAATAATTGTACGTGTTCTTTTGTCAAATTTTCCGCTTCACTACAATAGACGATTGCATTTTTCAAATCACGACCTCTAATATAACCTAAGTGCTCAATTTCAATATTACCTGCCATAATTTGCATATCTAATCCAGTTTCTCCACCTAAATGATCAGCAAGTGGCATTGCATATGGACGCAACTTTTCATCTTTAGAACCTGGTAGAAATCCAATCGCACTGGAGTCTTTAACATCTACGGCATTTCTAATGTAAATCAACTTATCAAATTTTCCTTCCTCAATAAGTTTTAATGCATTGGCAATCATTATCATATCCTTGCCTGTTCCAAATTTTCCTGATACAACCTTAATTGTCTGGTCTTTATTCTGTAACATATCAAATGCAAGAACCTGTTGTGGATTAAGTGGTTTTATTTTCCCCATAAATGCAGAATTAATTTGTTTATAGGATATAGCCCTATATTCAGACCCGTCCCATTTTCTATAATCAACAACTTCTCCGTCTGATTTTTTAATAATAAGATATTCGTTCAAAATACAATCATAAATGTTTTCATTTGTATGACAATAGAAATAACTCATTTCTTCATCAGACAATGTTAACTCTTTATATCCAAGATATTCGTCAAGATTTTTGACAAGGTTAATATCCGAAACTCCCTTTGTAGGAAGTCTAAAAATATTACGAGATATGAATTTACAATTTAAATCATCAGAACATACAAGTACTTCTGATACATTTGAATTGTAATAATAAGCAGAAGCCAAGATAATGTTATCTGGCGTTTCAGATAAGAAATAACTCTCAATTATTTCTTTAATTTTTGGAGAGTATAAAACCACATCATATTCGCCATCATGTTTATCCAATAGTCTTGAAATTTGTCTGGCTTTGTATTTTACTTCTCCATCTTTAGAATTAGACACTTTGATATTCTCGATCTCTTCAAGTGTCTTTTGTGCAATAATAAATTTTTCTTTAAATGCATTTTCACCGAGACTAAGTAATGCATTTGTATCAAGGAACAATGTGTATTCCAATAAGGTGAACCACCTTTCCTTCTAGTGTTTATTCTAGTTATTTTTTGTGTCTTTTAATTTTGCGTTTATTTTCTCTTTTGGTTTCTTTAATCGACTGTGATCTAAAATTCTCCAGATCTTGCATCAATCGATAATTTTCTGTTGCGTATTTTTTGTTAGCTCCGGATACAGTACGATGAATATGATCTCTCCATTTCCATCCTTTGCTTAACAAAAATTTACATTCTTTGTCTGTAATAAGAACTATGATAAAACATTCCTTTCGTTGTATATTTCTCCACAGTGGGAGAGTATTGCAGAGCCTAGGAGTTGAACCCAGTATTTTCAGATTATGGGTCTGACGTGGTAATCCGTTCCACTCGCCTGCATATAACGCTGCACCTAAGATTTGAACTTAGACACCGCATAAGCGGTTACTATCGATTTTTCAAGATCGACCCCTTACCACAGGGGATTAATGCAGCTTATTGTTTGCTCGTCCAAAACACCCATCCACAAGGACGACAAAATATATTGTTATGTGAATAGTTACATAGAACATAATAAACCTAGAGCAGCTTTCATATTATCCTAGTGTCACCCAGATAATAATCAGCAGGTTTTTGTGCGCCACTGATTGACGGTCAGCGCAACACTTAAGGTGAAACAGCCCGTAGTTGATTCGAACAACTGAAATGTAGGGGTCAAGACCCTATGCCTTACCACTTGGCGAACGGGCTAAAATACTCCTAAGATGTTAGCAACAGCACTACCAGAACAGCAATGCTATTACTAACTGAAAAGGAGATTAGAAATCGTCAAGTGCGCGCATAAGCACTTGATTATAAATACAAATGGAACTTCTTCCTACTCAAATATATCGTCATAATATTCCGCCACTACCTGTAAAGGGCTGAGAATAAGGGAGCTACCCTTAGACTTCCTTTACATCTGATAAACAGCAATTGTAGCCTCGACTGATTACGAGAAACTTTCACCCATGTCATTCAGCGTATTAAGAAAATTCATAATAAGATTTAATTTTTTTATTCTTTATGTATTAATCTCACGTCACTTTGGGCTACTCGTACATTCGACAGATCTTATACTGGGATTTCTCCCGATCAACGACGCAACTGACTTATTTGGATTTTCGCTACTTATCTCTCTGTAACATTCCACCGATACAGGCATCACGATTATTACTCCACTGGAGTCGTCTATTATGTCAGCGATCTGGCAATTGCGTTTTACGGCAATATATTATTGTACATATATTTAGTTTTGACGGTTTCCGTCTTTCTGTTTATGATTCACATCATTCCAGAAGCTGCAGTATAAAACTATCGCATTATACCGCAACTCACTATTCATATATTCTCAGCATGGTGACAAGCCAATCTGCACTGAGTTATTTGTATTTATAAGCAAGTGCTTATATTATCTACATATAAAGAAAAACGGGCACGATGCCCAGAAACCCCGTATTTACAAGGGTTTCAAGGGTTTTCTGAATCGTTACATGTTGTTTTCTCTATACTTTTTCACTCTAATTCTTGTCTTTTCTTTTGTAATTTCTTTTTGACAGTCATTACAATAGTTCATATTGTTGCTATTCTTTTTGAATAATTTCCCGCATCGTTTACACCTTTCAAATTTTCCTTCCCCAACAAAATTTAAATACTCATATCCTAATTCACGAAAATCGGTTATTTTTAAAGCAGTTTCGCCAGTTTTATTAACAAAATTTACTTTTAGATTCAGGTTGTCATTTTTATTTGAAAAAGAGATTAGTCCCAATTGTTCCAAATCGTTTAAATATAAAAATTTATCATTCCTATGTTTTACATGTACTCTAGAAATTTTATATATTTCTTTTATATCCGTATTAATCCATCCATTATTTGTTTCAGATAATGTGTTGTATAATTTCGCGAAACATAACATTACAAATAAAAGCTTTTTATATTTCGTAGTGTTAACTCTTGAAATTGTGTCTAATTCAGATTGAAATATTTCAATACATTCTATTTCTCTCAATGGATATTTGTGTGCTTTATTTACAGTATTTTCAATAACATCTTCCCATAAAGCAGCATTATAATTTTTATAATGTTTGCCCATAAAATCATTTAATTTACAAATAGTGTCTTGTTTATTTAAATTTACTTTTTGTCTATAATACCTAGATAATAGAAATAGGGTAGAAGTTGGCTTGTTGCCAACATCCCCTTCAGAAATGATTCTTTCTGCTTCTTTTGTCTCATTTAGTACAACCATTCATCGTCCTCCTCGTCTTTAATACCCATATCAAATTTAATTTCTGTTGTTTCTAGTGAAAACTTTTTCCCTGCAAAATCAATATCGCCATTTATGTCTTGCGTTGGATAAGTAACCTTGCAATTATTCCTTTTAAGAAGATTTGAGATAATCATATCTCCACATATATCCCATGCAAATTGCTTGCTAGATTTACTTTTTGAATAACATAGATCTAAAACAATATCGCATAAATATTCTTCATTGGGGCACTGTTCTAAGCACCGCCGTTTAAAATCTTCTTTTAATGTATATTTTTGAATCTGTCTTTCGTCTGATTTTATTCTTTCAGATTTTGCAAACTGCATATAGTTTGAAAGTTCTTTTTTATAACTTTCATAAATCTTTTTAATTTTATTAAACAACTGCTTAGAATAGACAACATTGCATTTCATAATAGAGTAGTCAAAATCAGAATCATTGACGTATTTTAAATCAGAAAATTTGTTTTCAATAGCCCAACATATTTTGTTAATAGTACAAGGAGACATTCCTAAAGGCATTCTTTTGTAATAACATTGTATAAATTTCTCCTCATCAAGTGTCAAAGTTTCTTTTTCTAAAAGCTCATCAAGTGTGATTCTAAACTTCATAATACATTTTTCATTATTACGCTTAATATACTCTAACATCTTTGTTTTTTCTGCAGGATAAATGTATTGCATAAAATACGGTTTTTTATCTGCAACAAGTTTTCTATTCATCCAGTATTTTTTCTTCTCAGAAGAACTCTTTCCGTTTGAAATTTTATTTGCAATCCAATTATACCACTCGCTCGGCATAGGTTTTGACTCAATGCCTTTAGTCTTGTCGATCGAGTTCTGCTGATATAATTGACCACATTTAATGCGGTAATCTAGGATTCTATATTCACGACTATCTTTTGGGAAATTTGCTTGAACTTCAAACATGGATGTAATTTTATTTGTAACGGCACCAACTGCATTTCCAAAACTATTGATGTTAGACTTCATGATATCGTCTTCTGTGGGAATACATTTTGGTGCTTTCCGCTGCACACATACCACCGCTGGTAATTCTTGTGTTTTTTTAACAAGCAGTGGGAGAGAAGTATTGATTACACAGTCGCCATCCTTATCGAAGCCGTTCATAGCATCTGCACATGTATCCCAACTATTGAATATTGTTGGCGTTGTCATATATTTATAGAACTCGTCCATCTTTTCGTTATGAACCACATTTAGTTTTCTAATATTATTATGAGAGGTCATTGGCGCTCTAAAACTTACAATCTGGTCTATCCCTTTATCAATCCAGTATTTCGAATAAATTTCTCCGGACTTTAACAATCCTGTGACCTTCAATCCAAACATAGATTGACATAATGAATAAGGGTCTCCGGAAACCAAAGAGTAATTAGCCGGGACATTTAAAACGCCAACTTTTGCATCATCAATTCGTTTTCTAATCATAGAATAAATTTGTGATTTGATAAATGGATCATTTTTCATTTCTGGATCAATCATCAATGCTGTTGAAAACGAATTGTCTAAATTCTGAACGGTATCACTATTTAATCCAATACCTTTTGTATATAAAATAGTTTTCCTATAATCATCTGACAAAATATCACATATTTCTGAAACAGTGGGTTCAATAAGCTCATCGATTTCTTCCTCATTAAAATCATAACTTTGGAGAAACTGATAATTCATTGTTCTAATATTTTCTAATTCTTTTTCGGAATTCTTTGTAATAGAAAAGCTATAATGATTTTTTTTGCAATTTTCTAAATAATCTTCAATGGATGAATACGAGTCCCACAATTTTAACATTGATTCTGTCAGTATTAGCTCTATATCATTTATATTATGAGTATCCCCCCAAACATCAGTTATCGAATCTATATTATTATCACTGGCGAATTTTTGAAAATCGATAGGGAAAACTGCCCCTTTACAAAATGAATTTCTTATGACGCATCCAGGCAACAAAAAATCTTCTCCAATTTCTTCTCCCCATCTTTTCATGAGCTGCGGCATTGCTAATCCATACCCATCACTGTCATTTAATTCCATTTCTTTATTTTTAATATATTTCATGCTTGGTTCTTCAAGATTTGTATCGTCTAACTCGATAATGTCAGAGTTGAAGTGTGTAATGCAGTCATGTACAACAACAACACCATTTGGATATGAAACAGGAATAGAAGAACTGCAAACTAATGCGTTATATGCTTCTAATTTTGCCGGAGAAAACTCTTTAGTTTTATCTCTTCCATTATCAATTCTTCTTTTTAATTCTGGTAATAATTTTTCGTTTACAAAAACAATTGTATTATTTTTAACTCCACCAGTAGTTCCAAGTAATCGTCTGTATGTAATTTTATTTATTTTAAAACCATGTTTGTACATTTTGTAATAGTCTTTATTATTATCTATAACAACACATACATAATCTTTTTTAAATTGAAAAACACAATAAAAATCTGATTATCCGCTAAAACACAGTATCTATCAGCATTTT